>Ga0209367_1003045_pt1 | contig 22554 bp, 8 predicted proteins | sample WorMetLIZISLAND2_FD_187412 | JGI IMG/M metagenome (GOLD analysis project Ga0209367, IMG submission 187412) | Marine gutless worms symbiont microbial communities from Max Planck institute for Marine Microbiology, Germany - Olavius geniculatus... ... | reverse complement strand
AAGTATGTGGGCCAAAGTTCAAAAACAAAAAAGTTATAAAAGGTCAAATTTTGAGAATAATTCCAATTTTCTCGAAATTAGTGAAATAAAATGTCTCATATCTCGGAAACGGTTTGGAGTTTTGACGCAGAATTTTGCACACTCACTTAGCAGACCCAAAAGTGTCTCCAAACCAAATTTTGTGGGCCAAAGTTCAGAAACAAAGAAGTTATTAAGTGACCAAATTTTGAATTTGGTCCCAATTTTCTCAAAACTTGTGAACTTTGGTCAAGATATTTCGGCCTCGTTGTAAAGCACTCGGGAAGGAATACAAGACACCCAAATATTGTGGGCCAAAGTACAAAAGCAAAAAAGTTATGAGTGGTCAAATTTTGACGATCATTCCGATTTTCTCGAAATTGGTGAACTTTGGTCCACATATTTCGACGTTTTTGGAAAGCTCTCGGAAAGGGCTACAACCACCAAAATTTTGTGGGCCTACGTTCAGAAACGAAATAGTTATTAAGCAATCAAATTTTGAACTTTGGTCCCGATTTTCTCGAAATTGGTGAACTTTGTTCCACATATTTTGGCATTGTTTGCAAGACCCGTGAACGGTCTACGGCATGTTAAAATTTTGTGGGCCAAAGTTCAAAAACAACGAAGTTATGCGTCAAAAACCCTAAAATTATGGGGGGTGTGACACTTCAGGGGCCCCTAGGTCAAAACTTCATCGTCAAACTCCCAAATTTTTTTCGCTTTTTAAGAACTACTCTGGACTGGTAATTCATAGGCGAAATAAAAAATGGGGGTAACTGGGCTCGTTTTCGAGAATCCGGGGGTTGAAGTTGGAGAACCCAAAAATTCCGAGAAAAAAAATTCCCCAAAAATTGGGGTTTATGGTTGGGTCCCCCAATTTTGGAACTTAAGTAGGCCCAAAGGCCCCCTATCGCCCCGTGCCAAAATTGCCCCCAAAAACCCCTTGGGGGAGCACATATTGTGGGTCGAAATTTGAACTTTGGTCCACTTTTGCCCGAAATCGGTGAACTTTGGCCTACTTTTCCAGCATTTTTGGAAAGCCCTAGGGAAGGGCTACAAGCCCAGCAAATTTCGTGGGCCTAAGTTCAAAAACAAAAATTTTGCTCCAAATTAACATGGGACCCCCCTCTGCCCATACAAGAAGTAGATAGCGTAGAGAAAAAGACTATATCGGAATCGAGTGATATCGGTTAAACATTACTCCACAAGTCATACAAAAATATTTGTGTCTATACTCTTGCAATGTGCACACCTCATAAAAACTTTGCTTAAGTCGGATATTTGTCTTAATAACATTTGTTGTATTTAATTCACTTTTTCCATCTGTAAACTTTTTATGACTTTCCATTTCCAAGTAGCCAATACAGGATGGTGAGATTTATCACTCAAAAATAAACTTCTAGTATTAAAGCACATTTTTATAGATCAGATTTCCTTTTTGTTGCCCAGTGAACAGTACTAAACACCGATACTTTATTAACGGATGACAAAAAAATCAGAATTGGGTAAATATGTCTCTGATTAATTCATAATTTACACAAACATTTTTCAACACTGGATATGCAACAAAAACGCACCCAAAAGTACGAATCTACGAATAATAAAAATAATCATTACTAAAACAATCGGCGCATGAGTACAATGAGAAAATGCAGCTGCACGTAAAAACAAATAGATTAAAAAATAAAACACAGGCATCAATGCTGAGCTTAAGTGCGAAAACGAAAATTAGCATCACCTATTTCTTTACTGTTTTTTATCTACAAATATAATATAGGGTATAGGCCATAACAATTTTTAAAATGTATGAAAAAATACAATGAAATAAGTCTGGTGGTCACTATCTATCACAATCATAGGCCTATTGCACGCTAATTATTCGATTGCATCACCGGCATAATTAATGTCTTATCACGAACTTGATGGAATTTCGATGCACATCATGTTTAGTCTCTCCCAGTGCTCCTCTGTCATGTTCGCCAGAAACCACGGAAGGTGTTTAGCTTTTCTTTGGCGAGACTCCACAGTGGCCCCAGCAGGTGTAAACGCTGATGACGCGAAAGATGACGTCGTATTGTTGTCACCGCGAACGTTTGCAGAAAATGAATCAGCATCTTGACGTCTGCTGCTACCATCCGTACATGTTCTATTAGAAGTCATATCACACCCGACTACCTGCGAGTCTCGAACAGCGTTATTTTCTGTAGGCAGAGAATCGCCAGAACGCAGATAGCTGGAATTCGCCTGGCCCATGCTTCCGCTGCGTTATCTGAAGATGCACATCAAAATTCGAACTTTCACTGTGATGTGTGTGCGGCTTGATGGTGTAACGGTAACGGGCCGGACTGGTGACCGAAAGGTCTCAGGATCGACTCCGATTCCGAGATTACTCTTAGGTAATGACCTTGGGCAAGTTGTTCACACACATGTGCCTCTGTTCACCAAGCAGTATAATTTGGTGCCGGTCAAAGGGCGCTGACGCTCTGCGGCTGGGAAGGTAACCGTAGTTCTAGCGTCGCATGCACTGGCCATGCGTCATGGACTCAGAGGTCTATCCACCTAAGGGCTCAACGGCCAACGTATGGGAGATGAGCACCCCGCTCCATGCTCCTTATGGGGCACGGCCTAGTTTACCTTTGACTTTTATGTGAAGCAATTTGACTGTTACAATACATGAGCAAGACTAATGAGCAAGACTAGTCTCATACAATGGTTTATAACCAAAAGACAAAAACAAGAAGAATAAGAAGACTTGTCGGCGTACGTGACGAGGCGTAAACCTACACTCGGGATAAAATAAAGCGCACTTAATCTTACAATAAAAGTTAACACTCTCCCCAATGCATGTTATCAGTCGGATATCCTAGCAACAGCTTGGTTTCTTAAAATCTTGTTAATAAAGATATACAGGGTACACAATTACGCAATTAATGAAAAGGCATTTTTGAACAGTTGGAGGCTTGGAGCGAAATTTCTGTCATTTTTGCACTCAGGAGCGAATTTAAGTTTCAGTGAATGAAGGTCCATCTATAGAACTTTTCTTCCTGAGAACAAACGATCGCAGTTAGGTCTACGAAAGTTCTAGTCGCTGATTTGTCAGCGCCGCAGGGATGAGAACAAAAACTGACTTTATACAACTTAAACAGCAGTGAGCTCACGGATTGAACAAAATTAAACTACTACAACATTTACCATTTAATTCGACTGTAACTTGTCGATCAGCGCTGCAATGTTGTAAACTTGTATGTATTGTACTTTTTATATAAATAGTAACTTTACTGCAAAACAAACGTCATCATACAACGAAACGCCAACGCCCACCCGGCGTTACTAATCAACAACAACAACAAGCCTGAACAAGCCTGAACTAGGGCGCAGCCTACCAGGCGATAAGTGTCCTTGAACTACGCCTAGTGCAGTAGTGCTGTGATAGCTGTAACTACGGTAAATGTTCGATCGAAGACAGTTTTGTGAACGCGATATTGTTATTGCTAATTAAAAATTTTATAAAACCACTCGTACTAACGGTTAGAGAACAAACTGTTGGCCTATATGGCTAGTCAGAATTTTTGCTAAAAGCAACTAATAAGCTGTGTTGTGGTGGCTGGAAAATTAGTTTTAAAAATTGTTTTTTATGTTTTAAAAACTTTTCAAAACTTTTAAAAACGTAAAGCTCCAAAAGTCCAAATTTTATTTTTTAAGGTTTTCAGTTAGACCTACTGTGCAATTTATAATACAAATCACATAGGCTAATTTTATAATTAATCTATTTTAATCCTAATTTTTGAATTTTGACGTCACGCCATGCAGTCAAAGAAAACGATGTGACAGGGATTATTATAGGTTGCTTGTTCTTTATCTTAATTTTTTTTAATGCTCTTTGTACACTAAAACCTTTAAAAAAACTTTTAAAACCCCAAAACCTATAAAAAATGTTAAAAAAAATCTTAAACTTAAAATGTTTTGAAAGCTTATGAGGCTATAGATTTTTTCAACCCTAGCTGTTTTTGTCCATTATCAACATTCGAGACAAGACCATTGTAGCCGTCCCATGTTAAATTGAATATGGCTTACACTGTGTCCGAAAATAAGTAACCCCCTAAACATCGTGCAATAAAATTGTCAAATCAAAACAAATTTGAATAAAATTAAGTACGCTTAATTTTTAATAAATTGCTATAGTGATCTCCAAATTTCGTTAAAAAATATTACTTTTGGCCGAGTTATTAATTGTTGAATATCGATAACAAAATATATCCGTTACCCCAATATGGCGTTATGTAAGTAAACGCCTCTGATATTGTACATTTGCGTAACTTTAACAAACATCTGATTCCGGCAAAATTTTACGTCAACAATGCCTCACCTGTTGGCAATTAAACTGCTAAATTTCAGTTAACTCTATTAAAGCAAACAATAGCTACAGCGGTTTTTGTCAGGTCACCCCAAAACACTCCAGTTTCAGGTCTGACGTCATCCCCAAAGACCTGAAACTGCATAAAACTGCATCAAAAGCCGCAGACTTAACTGAAATTCGGTACTTTGAGTGTCAATAAATGGTGCATTGTCGACGTAAAATTTTGTTAAAATCAGATGTTGTTTGTTGGAGTTACGCAAATGTACACTAACAGATCGAGGGGTTAACTTATGTCACGCTATATTGGTAACGGAGATATTTTGTGATCGATATTCAACATTAATAACTCTGCTAAGAAACAATATTTTTAACGAAATTTAATATTCGCTTTAACGTATTTTTGGGAAGTAAGCATGCAAAATTTTATTTAAATTGGTTCGGATTTGACATTTCTATTGTACAATGTCTAGGGGGTTACTTTTTCCCGGGCAGAATGTACATAGGCCTACTTACTTTGATGTTACGCGATTGATATAATTTTCTCAATATACTCGATACTATCGGCTATAGGCCTGCTTTGCTTTCTGTAGGTCTACTAGTAGTAAAATGTCTGCTATAAATAGGCCTTCATTAAAAGATGATGGTACAGGGTTACACAGCGCGAATCTTCTACGTGACGATTTTTGGCTCAACCTTAAAAAGCACAAAACATTGCACACTGGCCTTGGGGCTATAATTTTGTCGCCTCCCTATAGCGTAAAAGGCCGTAGGGCGGTGTAGACTGAGGCGTAGACTTGCTCACACTTTTATTACACTGTTGTCCTCGTCCGCAGCAGACGAGGACAACAGTATAATAAAATGGCATGTGATCGTGGCCCATTTATAAACAACACATCATAGGCCATTCGTAGGCTATAAGCTCGAGCAATGAAGCAAGATAACATTCGATAAACAACCAGGTATTTGGCTAAATAATAAAAAAAAAAACAAAAATTAGGCCAGTTAAATGCAAAGAACAAAAACAGGCCACAGCTATACGCTAATAATCACCACGATGCTTGGGGCTTGAGCTATTGTCATACGAAACTGAAAAAAAACATTTTCAAAAATTATGCAAATGTTTTATGTTTTATGTTTTATTGTATACAATGTAATTTGTATAAAGCTAGGCCTAAAATCAATCGGTGGCGGTCGTGCGTAATAAAGTGTTTACACGATCGAGCAAACGTCGGGCAAACGTCGAGCAAACATCGAGTAAACATCGAGCTGGCTCAAGCAGGCTTATTGGAAGCCCATCTCTAGCTCAAATGCAGGCCTAGGCTTAGGCTCTTAACCCACAGCTGATCACGTGTTATATAGGCCTTCCAATTACAACCCGTCCGCCCTCCTAATCAGCATGCTGATTACCATAGAACGTCGAGCTAGCTGCTCGATGTTTGCTCGATCGTGTAAACACCCTATAAATGCTTCAAAACATTTTGCAAATGTTTTATAAGTGGCTACATGTACAATAAAACACAAAATTTTTACAAATTGTTACATCCACCAAGGAAGTTATGTTTTTGCCTGAGTTTGTTTGTCGGTCTGTCTGTCTGTTAGCAAGATAACTCAACAAGTTATGGAAGGATCTTTCTGAAATTTTGAAAAATGTCGGGAATGGCCAAAACTACAAGTAATTCAATTTTGGGGGTGATCCGGAAATTTGAGTTAGTGCTCACGAGACGCGCGGTTAACATGCTTGTGTGTTAGCAGATAAGGGATCCCGCTGCCGATATGCCAGATATGGCATATGGCATTAGCCACACGGCGAACGACATGGCGTTGGCGGAGGTCTGCGGTCTCTGACTGCTTTTCTAATTTTTTAATGTTTTGTTTTACATGCAGATACTAGTATAGTCTTAACCACTATAACTACGATCAAGTCACGACCGTATTCAACTGGGCCGTAATTAAAAACTGCATTTTGATAGGCCGACTTCTCGATCTCGAGTGACAAACAGTCATAAAAAGCAACCTGAAAAGTCCAAAATAAACGTTTTTTGAAGTTTCGTGTGGATTGTTTCCAGATCCCTTTAAGCTATTGCAATGCTACTGGAAATCTAATTGGCCGCTCGTGAGTGCATATGAAATTTCGACGTAGACTTGTACCTACAGTGAGTACAGTCTGCCCCTTTGTCACTAATTAAATCCACGTATGGCGCCCGCACCTTTAATGGGCCCAAACTCTGTCGTGTCGATATGTTCGTTGTAAGCCTTCTGTTTTCTAAAGACATTATTGCTTGTTGCTGGTTGTGAGATGTCTGCAGACTTTCGACTTGTCGTACAGGTTGTTGTGCGGTACGCTGTACAACGAATCCGCAAAAAGTCGATGAAAGTGGAGTTTGTGCTCAGTCGGTTAACAATAATTATCGCCCTTTCATTTGCTGTAGATCCAAGCTATTCCGGCCTCTCTCTGAACTTCGTCTTCAGTGTCGTTGCGAGTCGGCGAACATAGGATATGGTCGAATGGCAGATCGCAGGCGGCGTCGATGACGGCAGATGTTTGGGACTGCACAGCAACAACAGCAGCAGTCAAGTGTCGGGCTATCACCGTCGAACGTTTCAGTTTTACGCTTATTCTAAGCGGCAATGCGACATCGGAAAGGGAAAAAGGCAGAAAAAAGAAACGGGAAAAGGCGAAAAAGAGGAAGAGGACAATATATTTTGCATTCAAGCAAAAAAACAAAGTGGGCGGCTACGCCTGTCACACTCGTGCTCCCTGCTAAGGCCGACAGAATAAAATGACATTGGCAAGGTGCGACACTCGTCTGGTCCAAATTAGCCAGTCAGGGCTCCGCGTCGCGGAAAGGGAAAGCAGTTTTATGCAATTTCTGTAACAATTTGTATGGCAGTGGCATATTTTGGCTTCTTACTTTGCTATAAGAGGACCTATAAGTAAACTCATATGTTATCATACAACTTAGCGTTCAATTATTATCGCAGATATCGAATGCACTTAGTGTACTGCTTGTAACAGATTCTTTCTAGCTGTCGTTCGACGAATACCTCGATTAGTTTTACTTCAGTCTGGTAGATTTTTGTCCGGATCATCTTCATCAGTCGGCACTTATTGGTCACGCAGCACGTCACGACGTGGCAGGTAAGGCGTGTAAAAGGAGGCGGCTTCAAACGTCGATCAGTTGAAGCAGCACGCTCGTCACTCCGTGAGATCGTCGATCTCTGTAATTCTCGCCAACGAGCGCTGCACGCCTGCGTCCCTTCTGTCAGCCTTTCGTCTACCCAACCGTCCAACGTAACTAACCGCAATCGCAACTAACCGTGGCGTGTCAGAGACAAACAGGACCAGCAGAATTCCGACCTCGCAATAACTGAAGTCATCAGTAAAGTTCTGTTGCGTTTCAAATAGAAACTTAGTAGCTGAACAGAAATTCCACCAGAATGTAATTAACAACCCAACGTCATTTATGATGAACAGTGACAACGACAGCTTACATATGACCTGATAGGCATTTTTGTAGCATAGCCTCCATTTACCATCCAACTCTTACTAGGCCTAATATGCGATTAAGATCGAATAACATGCATTAAACGGCTGAAACAATCTGCAGTAAATTACAATTAATGATCTTATTTATTTTTTGTCTGACTTAATATCTACATCTAAATTTTCAAGTTCTCAACGATGACTCCATTACGCCCGGTTTAAAATCATTGAAAGTTGGATATTGTTGTCACCAAAGACGTCGATCCTATTTTTTGAGATTGATTTTATATACAAATTTCTATGTGAACGACATTCTGCAAGAAGGACGCCGAATAATGAGAAACATCCTGGCCGGCGGTTTGGAAGATCAAACGCCGAGTTGCGTTAATTCGTCGGTGGCACTGGCGAGATGCGATACTAGGCCTATGTGATGACCTTGGACTAGCTCACGACGACTCGGGATTTCACGTTGTCGGTACGGTAGGTTGTGAGTTTATTGTTAGTTACAACACAGTTATGCACCGCAATTAATAACTGTATCAAACATTTACACCGTGTCCAGAAAAAAGTCTACACTTTTCCTGAATAACTTTAACAAATTAAAACATTTTTTTACAATTTTGGCACACATTATGTCAATGTTACGTTTTATTAAAAACATCTAAAACTAACCTTTAAAATTTATCACTAAGTATTGTGAATGTAATTATGACGTCATTGAAAATGCCGTTTTCGCGGAAGATGCCGACCAAATAACCATCAGAAGTACAAAAAACAAAACAATTGTCGAAAAAATGGAGTAAAAAATGCGATATATTGGAAACACAAAAACATTGCTTTTGCCAAACTTTTTTCAGCCTAGTTATGCTTTTCGCCATGGTAAACGTGGCTGTTGCGTGCACTACGGGAACGTCGTTGTGCAGCAGTCTTTGTCGGCGGCAGCGTTCTCTCTGCGGCATGCGTTAGCGTCGCGGTAGTGCGCATTTTAAATGAATTTGTTTACACCAAATTTGATTAATAGTGAGGTTTGTTACTGTTGTTGACTACTCAGGCAGCTACAAACTAAAAAACTATTTTCTGTATTTTTGTTTTAATTCTGCGTAAAGTTAAGTAAAAATACGATGATTGTTTTATTTTTCACGGTAAAGTGACGTGACTAATTAGGCGATGTAGATTATTGGTATATTGTCAGTTGCACGTTACTTATGTAATGTTACCTACCAAAAATTATAAGCGTGCGTTTGAATTTGTTGAAGTTATTATCCGGAACATTGTTATCTTTTTCCAATTAAAATACAGTAAAAACGGCATATTCGACGATGTCACAATTACGTCAGCACTACATAGTGATAGGCCTATTGCAATGTTATTAAAATTGATCTTTTCGACAACTTATCCAAAAATTATTTTTAAAAAATATGTTTAAGTTTGCCAAAAATATATCGAAAATATCGTAGACTTTTTTATCCAGACATGGTGTAGGCCTACATGTCAAAAAATCCAGTGAAATTGTTCAGCAGAAGATAAAAACGTATAAAAGTAAAGTCGACATAGGCCTAACAAAAAGTTAAAGTATTAACCGCAAACAACAGCTGCATGAGCATAAAAGTTACAGAAAAAAACTATGATCACCAAAATAAAATACTGAGTAAATACTGGGTTTATATTAAAAGTAAACGTCAACCTGCAGTGAACAAGCATTTTGCTGTTTGCTTGCTTACGTTCGTAACATTCCGGACATCGAACCTATTCCCTGGTTCGTCATTTTGCCGGCACGTGTACAAGTTCACACGAGTTGCCGCTATCCTGCTCGGCATCTCGCCTTGGCCAGCTGTTCGGTCGTGGAGGTCAAGATGTCAAGAGGTCAAGGCCGTGCTTACGTCACAGAAAACCGTGGTCGCCAAGAGCGTCTAATGACCTTGAGCCATTGAAGCAAGTTCCCCCGATGTTCCTCCCTATTTTGTCTTTTCCTCCTTTTACTTTTACCCATTTTTTCCTTTTTCGCTTTTTTTCCAAAAGCCTTCTCCTTAAATCTAGTTATGGGTCTTTGAGATGTCGTTGTTAACCCCTTCAATGAGGCCCGAAGCGAAGCTCTAGCAGCCTTCGATATTGATACATTCTGAGCGTAGAAAGTTCGAAAAAAAGTTGAATGTTTCCAAATTATACCAAATCTAAAAAAAACCTTGCCACTTACTCCTTGCAGTGCTTTTATGACGGAGTATTTGCTGCAAGGTTTATACGTTGTGGTCGGTATCGTTGCCATTGACAACCGCAGCAGCAGCAGCAGCAACTCATGGCGCGGAGTGATGATGTTACGTGCTCGTGATGACAGACGCTCTATAGCGGGCGGGCGCTCAGGTCAGCGCAGGCTCCAGGCTGTCAGCAGAGGCACCAATGACTAAAGACGATACAAATCACACGAACTCGTGCCCAGTAGAGAAGTTCGTCATCCGGCGGGATTATCGGAATAATTGCAAGCACCTGCATGCAACTGTAATGTTTAACACGCATCCATCTGCTACTACTTCATGAGAGTCTTCATCTACTTAACCCTCATCATCACATATTTTTTATTCATTTAACACACTTAGCCGGTGGTCCAATAAGTAAGCAACCAACTTTCGTCATGACTACAGCTATAATTATAATGTTGACTGACTTGAAAAAAGCATTCACTGTCATGTACCACATCACTTCAAACGTGTCTACTTTGTGAAATATTGCTGACTTGATTTGATAAATAATATGTAGAAGATACCGGTAATGTATCTGTGCTTTTGTATCTCTTGAGTGCGCCAGTAAAATAATTGTGATTAATAGCTCAATGATTATGAAGTTACAACACTTTATGATTTATCGGCACCTTTTAGGAACTACATAGACTTGGTATAATAGACGATATGCCGCTGCTGAAAAATGGTGAACATTTGCTGAAAATGTAAAACCCCGAAGCAGTATATTTTAGTACTCGACTCGGCAATTTGACGACCGACTACATCTGAGAGTACGTTAGAGGCAACTCCGAACACGTTTGCAGCTGGACTTTAGCGGCAGTTACAGACTTACAGTAGTAGTCATAGCGTAACGACTTTCATGTGTGACTGATAGTCTGCACCGCCCGCCATCACTCACACATGCCATCACGTCGTAGGCTAACTGTGGATGCGTGGTGTGAAACTCCGCCGCCACCCCGCATGCTCCTACAGTGTAGATCCTAACCAACGTCGATGACCGCAACCATACGGAAAACAGACAAAGATAAACTCAAAATGTTTATGACAAGACCCGTCGAGATGCGATTACCCCGCATTAGCTGATGCTTTGAAGCAGACGAACGGCAAGTTAACAGTCGCACAATAATTCAGAGCTTCTTTTTAGACTTCTTGTTCCGTGACACAATGTAAATTTTCCGTGGCAACCCCCGACAGAGGTGTCTTCGGTGTTTAGAAAAAAGGCTTTTTATTTTATGGCTTATATACAAAATTACGTGGCTTCGATCGAAAGTCCTCTAAAAGAAGTTCTTGAAAAGTCCCGCATTGTCGTAAGTCGTTCCTGCCGGAGGCATCTGCAGCCTGAGTCAAATTGACTGCTACTGAGTCGCAGATGCGTGTATTAGCGTTAACAAGTGGCAACCGCAGCATGACTGGATGTGATGTGATGGGATGGGATGGGATGGGAAAGGTGCGGTCGGCGGGTTATTACGGAAGATCGACGTCATAGTCACACCACGGCACCTGGCAGACTACGTACCTCGGCCCGTGAGCCAGCACCGGCTCAGTAGTTGCCAATTCAGTCGCCAAGAGCTGCTCGTTAGACTCTGCAACCGTTCCGCACTCCGCAGCTGGCCATTTCCTGTTCCAGAAGTTGTAGAGCTGTGCCGACGACAAAATCATTAACAACTAAGACAAGAAAAACAGCTATCGCTAGGACGGGTCGACCGTACTGGATACGTCCGAAGGCCAGCGTCCGACTTCCGGCCGCGGAAAGAAAGTGATGGTAACTGCCTACAGAAACTTGTCATCGCCCTATTTAATGGTGCTATCGCCGCCCCTTACGATGTATCGTTTAGCCACAACAGCGCGTACTGGCTATAAAGGTCATCTAAGGTCGATGATTTTCATCTTATTTGAATGGGGTTATGCGACTTCCTATTAGTCATCTGTAACGATATTTGCCCTATCTTTTACCGTTTTTGACAAACGGCCAGTTTTGGGTTGAAAACGCGCATTTTTCTATACTTTCTCCATCCAACTCTAAATTTCAAAATGTTCTCCTTGCAATGCCGAAATTTCGCATTCGAAGAACCTTGATGCAAGGCTAATTATGCGTGTAAAACGTTCTGCGGTAGGACCTACCGCTTAGCCACAGTACATCCGTCACAAACAGACGACAGACAGACAGACGACAACTCGTTTCAAAGTGCCAGACCTTCAAGTCAGGTTAACGGTCGGCCCAAGAATTAGCCGTATTAAGATGACTTCGTCGTATTTAAAAAATAAACAGTAACGAAGTCTTAAATAAGCGACAACAATTACGTCTGGAATAACTTCAAATGAATGAAGTACTAACTTATAGAGTATTTAGGTATGAAGCGTTGACGAGAAATGCCACAGTGATAGACCAACTGGCCGTGAAATTTGTATAACATCAAAGGATGATGGTCTCTAAAGATGATCGAAAGTTAAGATGCCGGTGTAAATACCGTCACCTTTTATACCGCGACACTTTTTAAACCTGTAAAGAACGCCTCACTTCGTACGGGAAACGGAATTATAGAGGCGATGCATGCACCGACGGGCTGACGGCGAGATACCGGCATGGTGAAGATGTTTCGCGTCATAAGCCGGAATGCGCAACAAGTTGGACGTCGCAGCAATTAAAGCCGTGGCTGCACGCATTGATTTCCTCGTCCGAGGTTCTGAAAGAATGAGCATGCACATTCCGTCTGACTTTCTCGGACGAGGTTTTTAAACTTCGGAATGCTTGGCGACGTCGGACAACACCTCGGACGAGGAAGTCGGTGCGTGTAACCATGGCATAACGCGATATCGACGGTCGGCGTTTCTAGTAGCTGTCGAACATATAGTCGTGCATTATTAAAGGTCCTAGAACTGCAGGTAAAAAGCAACGTGTCGCGGCGCCAAGTTAATAAAAAAAAAATCTGTAACTTTTTCTCTGCATCGGGCGGAGTTCTGTGGTTTGTCGGAGTCTGTGTGTAGCCACAAATCGGCAGACAAAAATGATTCGGCTGCAGCTACACACAGTCGGACATTTCATACGAACTGCAGGCGAAGTGGGACTGAAAATGCGGCTTGATGTTCTAGGGAGATTGCAGTTAAGTAATCGAAATAGCAGTTCATGACCGACGAACTGTTGTGAGCAAATTCTACTACCGTGGAATTCGGTCAGTGTGCGTCAGCGATCAACGGCAGGATAGGATCTCCATCGAAATCGTCAGACTGTATGCGAATGAACGTTCAGAGTTGACGGACGGCGAAAATGTCGTTTCAACAGCGAAGATCTGTGGCGGTGTAAACTGTGAACCACCGACAATCACTTCTGTAATCTCTGTTCTTCGGTCCGTGCGTCTAGACCCACACTCTGAAACCGAACCCAGATCTGCAGCTCAATATTGATCTCAGCCGATGCATACCTCGCTTATAGCTCGCAGTGCAGTCGCATAGGAAGTCTATATTTGTTTGAGGCTTGATCGCGCGCAATCTATATGAGAGTGGCCGAGAATCGAAAGCAGTCAAAGAAAAGTTATTATCGTCATTGTCACGTGGTCGTGGACTCGTGGTCAAACGCTGAAGCGTCGAGTGGCTGCAGAAGTCTTCCTGGCCAGAGAAGTGGAACTGCGGGCTCACACCTAGCAGCATTTGGCTGCTGGAGCTAAAAAAGAACGTATGAAATGATCGAAGGCTTGTTCTCAGCGGCAAAGCGCATTCTAAAGCTACACGCACGATATGACAACGACTTCGTGGACCGACTTCATCACCGATACACGGTCTCATTCCTCGTCCTCAGCGCCGTGCTTGTCACTACCACCCAGTACATTGGAACACCGATACACTGCTGGTGTCCAGCATACTTCACCAGTAACCACATACAGGTATAGACTTCAGTCTAACTCCAAAACACATTTATAGAGCGATTATACCAGGCTTAATCATGGTCAGTGACGTAGGCCTAAGCTTACAAAAAGACGGACCCGGCGCGTCACTACAATAACGAAATTTTCGGAAGTTTCTGATAATAACATTGCGAGTGGTGTAATAATTTATTTCATCACGCTGTAAAGGTTATATGCTGTCAATCAGTCATCCTCCATGTGTTTTACTTTTTTAAAATCTCTGTTTATGTATTTTTCGTTTCTTTTTGTCTCCCGTTTATCTCCACTTCATAGCTTTCAATAGCATCCGATGCATAGCTTTTTGCACACACTAACACATGCCCTTATAAGCGATAAGCCTTATAAGCCTAAGCGACTGCTCACGCTTAGTGCCACGAGGTGATTGTTGCAAGGTCAGAAGATCAAGCAGGCGGGAATAAGTTGGCAGAAGCGCTGTTTGAATGTCACGATGCTATATTTCACTGATTCACCTCGTAACTCAGTTTCTGCGGTCACAACGGGAGACTCAATAAAGAAATCAGTCTGTGTCACCTTGACCTAGACCTATCAGTTCTGCTGTCTGGCATTTTAAATTTTTTGAACTGCATCTACTGATTTATTACAGGAGACGCATTTTCCTAAGCCGATGCCGTCGGCAGATAATTTTTTAAAGAAAAAAATAACGTATAGTTCTTAGATGATAACGAAGTTTCACAGTTTAATGCTTGGCAGCTTGACCTGATACTCCGAGTCGCAGTTTTGGACGAAATAAATCATGTAATATAAAATAAACTGTGCAATTTTAACGTCAGCGGCAAAAGTAAAACGATGTCACTGCAAATAAACTGTTCACCTCTGTACTCTATATCGACTTGCTCGTAAATATTTTGATCAGTACGTCGGTTATAACAGTTCGTGGTGTTGAATACATACGATTGTAGCTTAGCGTCAGAGCGTGATTAATTCGCAGAAAAAATATCATCTTTACTTCAAAAACTAAGAGAATCGTTTGACCTTAAAAATCCGCAAGCCACTCGGCGTCTCTGCTTTCGCGAGCACCCATGCAGATTTTTGTTGGAGTTACTCGGTGGAAAGTTGAAAATCGCAGCAGCAGTTGGCCGATATTAAGCCTGCACATGGACTCTTACGACTAAGTTTATAATGAATCGATGGCGTGCGCAGCTTGCAATGGCTTTCGGCAGGTCGACGACTGCATGGAGTGATGAGTTGATCGACGATGTGCAGAGCAACTAGGGCTCTGTGTGCAGCTGCCAATTAGTCACAGTTGCATTGGTGGTCCATCCTGCTGCAGCAGCAACACTCAGCAAGTTGGGTGGCGCACGTCATCGTCGCCTATACGCCATACGCCGCTTGCCCTAGCAACGGACTCCATAATCCTTTATCAGTGCCTTAGCTCAATTCCTCAACAAAACTCTTATCGCCGATGGAGGCTCCGTATACCTTTCTTTCGCTCCGCGGCACTGTAGCGGTTTCGGGATATGTTCGATGCTCTGACTGTTAACAAACAAACGACGGCGACGACGTGCAATTGGTACTCTGATAACGACAGTAATGCCGCCACTCTACGCTTCTCAAAGAATCGCCTGAAATAAAAATCGTTCATAACTAGGTCTTTTTTTCGATTTTGTGCATCTGTAATAGTCTATAATATGTTACAACCATTAATACCACGCTTTAAAATTGATTTTCTTCGTTTGCTGTTATGTTATCAAGGGCGAAATAGGTATTACTGCTGTTTTGTATCTCTCGTGTATATTTGTGATGTTACTGCATTTTTCTGACGTGTGTCTGAGAAAAATAATTATTAGTATTAATGGCTAAAAGTTAAGCTAAAAACGCAAACGATGAAACATAAATCTAGGATAAATGCTACGCATATACATTAGGCCTAAAACAAAAAAAAATATGAAAACTAACAAACGTGGCAAAAAGAAAAATTTCCGTTGATTACATGCTATTCACCGCCATACAAACGCATTGGCTTTGTTAATTTTATGTATCCCGTTATACTATTCAATAATATTATAAAAGATTATGACAGCCTAGGGCCTTGCTACAAGGCATCGCGCAGTTTCATTGCAATAGCTGAGCTTATTTCTCTATTGCCAAAGGCCTCTTCATGTCTGTCCTCGTCCTTTCAACAGCATTGCGCCATATTGACTACCTTGATATTGCAATCAATCGCAAGAATGCACACTGTATATGCAGAATGTTTATAAGCCTGTGTTTATGGTGTGATATGTGCAGTATACTAACAAGATATGCTGGGTGTCATACACGTACTACCTGCCGGATAACACGATTGCCGGTCAGCCGGGTGCTATCAAGCAATATCTCAGCTACTACCAGTGGATTCCCGTGTTCCTGCTGGTCCAGGCGTTTCTCTTCTACCTGCCCAGTCTGTTCTGGCAAGTGTTCAGCGAACGGTCCGGCATCAATGTACACAACCTGGTCGAGGCGGCCGACACGATCCAGAACGCGTTGTACCCGGAGCGCCGTGATAAGACGATCAAGTACATGATCAGACACATGGACCATTACCTGCAGTATCAGCGTGACTACCGCGGAGGGTTTTGTGCGTGTGTCAAGATGTGCCTGGTCCGCCGCTCGTGCCTTGTCTGCGGCAATCGCTACGGCAACTATCTGCTACTGCTGTACATCGTCACCAAGCTGCTCTATTTTGCTAACGCCGTGACGCAGATCTTCCTGCTCGACGCGTTTCTGGCCACCGACTACCGCGCGTACGGCGTCGAGGTGCTGGTAGATCTGGCGACTGGAGGCCGTGTGTGGGGCGGTAGTCGGTCTGCAGCCAATGGCGACGTCCTCATCCGTCGGTTTCCACGCGTCACTCTGTGTGACTTCGGCATCCGACAGATGGGCACCGTGCACCGACACACGGTCCAGTGCGTCCTGCCGGTCAACCTCTTTAACGAGAAGATCTACGCGTTCCTTTGGTTTTGGCTGGTTGGCGTGGCCGCCGTGACGGTCGTCAGCGTCGCGCGCTGGCTGTGGACCATCAGCTTCCGCTACAGTCGACTGGTCTACGTGCGCCGGCATCTCAAGGTCTGTGACCGATATGATCGACTGAATGACCGCGACCGCAAGACGGCGACCGCCTTCACGGAGGCCTACCTGCGTCAGGACGGCATCTTCATCCTGAAGCTGGTCGCTAAGAACTCGACGGATCTCGTGGTTTCCGACATCATCGCCGCGCTGTGGGACCAGTACCGACAGCGGCCGCGAGGCAGCAGAGACCACGCCGTCTTCCTGGAACCAGACACCGTCGAAGAGACCGTCGACGTCGGCTTCCCGTGATAATATTATGAAAGACCAAAATCCACTTACTGAGATTCGTTGTGGACTTGCTGTAAAACAAATCCGCGATAAGTCGAAGTAATGGAGTTTGCACCTATTTGTAGGCGTCTTAATTTAAGTCTTGTTTCGATGTATGTGACACGGTCCTCATTTGGGAAATGCGCCCAGTCAGCAAGCCGCATTTTTTATGAAAGCGGTTGAATGACCTTGAAAGTCACTACTGCAACAGGAACTGTATTGACTGTAGCGCGTCTTTCCTAGCGACAGCTGGGCTTTCTTGTATTATAGGGTGTCAGCATAGCGCAGTGTTGTGTTATTTTGTAAATTTAGGCTATTTTTACCCTTATGTCTGACGTTCCATTTTTTCTGTACTCTTCTTCAATAGTTTTATTTTTTTCTTTATTGATGTAGGCTTCAGTTATATACCCTAAATTTGAAAATATTTCCCTGAAATTTTGCACACTCAAGTTTAAGACACATGGCTAATTACTCGTTAAAATTTTTCTTTAAGGCTTCAGACTTAGCCACAATACATCCGTTACAGACGACGGACGATGGACAAACGACAAACGTACCATAAGGTCGACTGTTACTTGAGTACGGTCGGCTAAAACGGCAATAAGCAAACTTGAACAGAGACGACACGCACTTTTGATTATTTTCAACCTCATTGTGTTAAATCAACATGGCCAAAACTTAAGGCACTTTTCGGCAAACGAAGAAAGGTTGGGCAACTTCGTTTTGCTCTGAGAAAATACCGTCGCAATGCAAGAAACGAAGCCATAGGGCCTATATAATATATAATATATAATATATAAAATATATATTATAGACTAGGCCCAAATCATCACTCATGCATGCAACGTAAGCCTATCGCAAACGTGTCAACTGAATTTTTGGGTTGATACGACGAGAAAAGATTTTGAATAAATTTGGTGTGAATAATTTGGAAGGAAAATTTAATAGATTTGGAATGAAATAAATTTAGAGAATAAATATGGAAAATTGATGGAAAATAAATGAGTAGAAACTGAAAATGCCATCCTTCAAAAAAATTAACGCTTCGACAGCTCTAGTATGAATGTCAGTTTATTGTGATCATAATAATATCTCGATAATTGGTATAGATGGAAATCATTCACCTTGGATGACCTTGATCTTGGGTTGGTGGCGTGGTGTAGTACGTGGTACCGCGTTTGATCCGATCAACGAAGTTACTGTATGCCGGGCCCGGTTAGTACTGCGATGGGTGACTGCCTGTGGGCAGGTAAACCATCTCGGTATGTAACCAGCCGCCTAGGTCAACTCAGCCTTCCATCCCTTCGAGGTAGGTAAATCATGCAAGTACCGGCATATCTGGCTGTGGTTAAGACGAGACGTGTGTTCACCTGTGTCGGGTGGCAGGTAACACTGTGTGATCCCATACGGCAGGTGATGCTCCGTAGCTCTGAGATGGGCGTCCCATTAAGGGCTATATCACCTTTAACCTTTTTTAACCTTTATATAAATTACGGACCTATATACATAACATGTTTTTTCATCAAAGCAGAAAACTGTATTACAGAAGCGCAAAGCATCAATTAGGAAAATATCGTAAAAGCGCAAAAAGATTTTACGAAAATAAAACGCAAGGCTTACGCTTATAGTGCAACCTGTTTACGACTGTAACAAGTAGGCTATTGCTGTATAGGCCTACAAAACGTAGGCCATATATGCATTATTAAATGCATTTTTGCTGTTTGAGTTGTCACGAACTCTTTAGAATATTGGGTTAACTTGTAAGCACTCGGTCTACTTTTTCGGTAAACAGTACTAGGCCTATAAACAATCCGTCTCATATTAAGATCGTAAACAAACTAACGTAAACACTAATCTTTCCGTGGGAAAATTCAGCAGTAATTCATTGATAGCAATTCCCATGGGTCAAAGGCGGTAATGGATATTTAGAATTTTTGGCTCATAATTTATTATGATCAGTGTCGATCTGTGGAATTAAGAATTTGTTTTCGTGTAGTTGCTATAGGTTAGCGAATCATACAAAAGTTGTTTTAGCTTGTTACATTTAGTTTTTTTCATGCTCTGAGAACTTTGAAAAGTAAATTTGACTCCATTGTCAGTGATCAAACGTGCAGCCAGATGATTGTGCAAACTAGTCTCATGGGACATATGAATCGTCAGTTGCATCGAATAGGCCTACTGTTTGGGCTTATCAGTCAAAAGTTGATGATAAATTATTACAAAGTATAGCATTCCAGCATTAAGACAATGGCTACTGACCATACAGTAGGACTAGCGGTCGACATATAAAGCGTAGGCCCCAATAGTTCACATTCGAATTTTGATAGGCATAGTATCTACTACACCAAAATTTTATTGTGACTAAACAGATGATCGAGTGGCTGTATTCTACGCTGATTGCAGTCGTTTTCATTGAAAAAATTGTAATGACCATATTAGGATAGGTTTATGATCTAATGTAACGGAAAAAGGATAAAATTCGATGATCCATATATCGGGCTGGCATGTGTGACGCATAAAATTTCTCCGCGTATAGCACGACACGAACATTAATACCGAAGTGACTGTACGGCCTACTCACTATTATAATCATGCACACTCACAACATTAATCCAGCACTTTCGTCAAGCCCATGAAATCATAATAATAAAGGACTTATTTACGGTAAATAAATTAGGCCTATTTTCCGCCGAACTGAGCACAGAAACGTATGGATTGTTCTTGCTATTAATTTTATACAACATACGGAATTTCTACGCATAGGTCTACTAGAACTTTCCTATCTAATAATCATTCACGCTCATGTGACTGATCGAAATTCCAGACGCTATAGCCAATAGAGGCCTAGACCTATATATGCCCCCAACAATTAGGTTACTATAAAATATGCGTCAATGCGTTCTGGGCCTAGTTATTAGTAACCGAAAACCGAGCGTATACATAGTTACGTTTATGCTTCATAGCTGTGCAGCTGTACTTAAATCGCGAAGTGTTTCTGCGCCGATTTCGTTTCGCTATTTTCGTTGAAAAAAAACAGCAAACAAGAGAATTCAATTCGTAAGTACTATTTAAGCCTATATAAATGTTATAACTTAAATTTAATCCTATAAAAATTACTTTGGAACGTTTTACTCAAAATAATTATTGCTAACTTGTGAGTGCATGATGATAATAATGTGATGATACAAGTAATTTGAGAAAAGCTCACGTGACGCGCGATATAGCAGCGGTCCTGCCACTTTGGCAATCAGTGTACGCCTACAGCAATAAGATATTAATGCATCTTGAAAGAGTACTTAAATTTGAGGCCTCCGTACAGAAGACTCTTTGAATTTAAAAAAACCGAAACTTAGATTTTTTAAAAATGTAGCCTACGTTCTATGCTAAAAATGTCATATGCAGGTTGTCCAGGTCCATCTCTAGCCACTTCGGCGCAATTCACTCTTAAAATGTGTGTCGCAGCCCGAAATCGCAAAAAATTCCCTAAAAACCATATTTTGGGGCTCAAGTTTATTTAAGGTCATCGACGTTGGCACCAATAAAAAGCTTGTCACCAGTGCTTGTTATGATAAGCAGCATGTATGTACCTATCTGCAACCGTTTTCACGCTACACGTGATAATTGCGGTAAAATAACCACATTTTAGGGGGAGCCGTTTTTCACGCCCGCTTGCGCCGGCCTCCTTAAACCTACGGGGTCGGGACTTGACTGCTGAAATCTACGTTTGGTACTGAAAATTCAATATGCAGGTTGTATTGGTTATCTAGCCATTTCGTCGCAATTCAGTGTTGAAATGTGCGCTGCATCCAAAAATTGCGAAAAATTCACTAAAATCCTTTTTGGGGGTCTAAGGTCGTTTAAGGTCATCGATGTTAATAAATCTAAAAAGCCTGTCACCAGTGCTTGTTATGGTAAACAGCATGTATCTGCAACCGTTTTTACACTAGAAGAGCCAATAGAGTCAAAATAACGTCTTTTAGAGGGGGTACCCCTCTTTGACGTTTTCGTTCCAGGGGAACCCCAGCACCCTGTGGCACGAAATTTTGTCACGAAAAACAAGAGACCTTGAGGCAGCTCATGGTGAAGATTTTGCGATTTTGGCTTGCACCTTTTTAATACAGTGTAAGGGTGTGACGGACAGACAGACGGACAGACGGACGGACGCCTAGACGATCGATGGCTAAGACGCGCGAAGCATTCTGCTATCGCGCGTAAAAATTAAAGACGATGACCAAATTAGCATAGGTAACAATTAGTATTAACGTGCGACATCTTGTACAACAAAATTAAATAGGCCTAAATTTAAAAAAAAACATTTGCGGTCGTTTTATAAACGTTTACTGTTCTACCCAGCTCTATCCTTTATTTTTGTGCATTCGATGGTCGACCTGTGTTCCTGTTGGATCTCTTTACAAGAACTTTGTATGCGTCAGTAGGCTATAACCTATTAGGGCCTTCCCTATCAACGTGATGTTAGTTGCCCGCCAGCTGTCTAGCTCGCCAAGGTTTAATAGTTGGACTAAACCCGTGACTAGGCCTATACCCTGCCATAGACTAGCTATCATTACGAATCGAAATAAGTGGTCCGAAAGTTAGCAATAAAATATGTCGTGTTTTTTTCTACGCCACAACTAAGCTTACATTTAGGGCCACCGGGAATTCCCGTTCGGAAAGCTAAAAATTCCCCCCCCGCTGCTACACAAAATTCCCGGTGATCCAATAACGTCTTATAGGCCCCCTACGGGGTCTCAAAGTACGCTGAATGAGGCGTTTGATAGAGGATTGGAGAAAGACAGAGAGAGAGAGAGATTGCCCAGTAAAAACAGAATAACAAATAAATCAATTAATCAATTCAATGGCAGGCTGCCAGAGAAGGGAAAAGCGGCCCATCAATGTTGGCCGCCTACGGTAGGTAAATTAAGGTAACCTGGTGCATGCTAACTGGTAAGATAAACCTGCGCGTAATAGTATGTGACGAATCACCCGCGGCCGCCGTTGCTCTTGTCTGCATGGCTGTCGTGTAGAAGGCGACTAAAACAAAGCCGAGGGGTGATGGAGTAGAGCTATCTTGTTCTGATGTTCTACCCTCTTTAATGTGTAGGAAGTGAATCTGAAGTGGTGGTAGGAACTGAAGTCGACGAAATGGCTAAGCTATCCGCGGTAGACACAGTTGTAGACGGGCGCTGCCTTAAACTATAGTTATGCCATTCCATGCTAAGGCAGAAAGCG
>Ga0209367_1003044_pt1 | contig 22556 bp, 9 predicted proteins | sample WorMetLIZISLAND2_FD_187412 | JGI IMG/M metagenome (GOLD analysis project Ga0209367, IMG submission 187412) | Marine gutless worms symbiont microbial communities from Max Planck institute for Marine Microbiology, Germany - Olavius geniculatus... ... | reverse complement strand
CAGATGTTGTTGTAATAGGGAGGGGTCCGTGTCAAGACGTCAGTAGTCGTCGTCATCGTTGTTGTCATGGGCGCACGCGCGTCCACTGCGACGACAACAGCCAGTGGCCGGCTGCTGACGTGCGCCCGTCCTTGCGTCAGCTGTATATACAGTACACAGGATACAGCGACGGTCGGATCTCCGACAGATGTTGCAGTATAGGCCGAGCTACGATACAAGGTAGAGACGCGCGAATAGCAGTGAGACACGGCTCAGCAACAGCCGACAACTAGCGACCAGCATGCACGGACACCGTCAGATATCAACCACGATCAAACGGACCACGCAACAGAATTTCCTCAGAAGAAGAACCGTAGTTCAGTTCAGTTCAGTTTGTTCCAACTTCCAAGACGCAGCTTAGAACTGATCACATCCGCGACGTCGAGAACTCCACAGCGACGAAGAAGAAAAGTTGCCCGGCGCAAATTCAACAGTTGGTCACAACGCGCTGCGATCTCAACACCCGAACAAAAATGTCCTTAGCAGCCAATGTCGGTCGGTCGGTCTCGGATGAAGGCTGAACGGAAGTCGATAGCACAGTGTCGTCATCGCGCAGTTGCTATACGAGTAAATAGGGTCGTCACACGCACAACTATAACAGTTAACTATACTGAACGAACATGTTGCATCACACATTGAACATGCACCGCTACAAGCGTCATTCATCAATCACCAACGACCGACTGACCACAAACGCTCGTCCGCTTGTCATCCAGTTTACACAGAAAAAGCAACGTCCGCAAGCCAGCCGACGCTATACTGCAGGCTGCTTGACGGACAGCAGCGTATATAGTAATTCACTCCGTAACGTCGTAGAACAATAGCAGAACACGCATACAGGCTAATACTCGGATACCATGCACACTTAGTCAGCTGTGAATGTCGCAGACCAAGACACGAAGCTGCAATACTCAACAATCGTCACTCATGATCTGATGCTGTTCAAAAAGAGACGCCTTATTATTAACGAAGGCGCTTTCCGACACTCTGGCACCGTCATCGGGAATTAACGACGGCCTATAGGCGCTTCCGTCATACAGAGCGTCACTATTCAGTCTGTACGACCATGATCGAAGCACTAAAAGAGTCTTGGCGACAAAGTCGCGTGATGACAACGTAGAATTCGAAGCTGTATACAACCGCCTATAGAAAGGTAATTAGTAATAGGTGCCATATGACGTCATTATCATCACAGTGCCATTTTCGTTAACGAAAACGAACACTGGCGATAAATATACTGGCGATAAGTATAACGAAAAATAACGAATTTGACAGTGCATCTAAAACCAAAAAGGGAAAATAATAAAAACTAGAAAGAAACTACAAAACTAGCACTATTTCTAAAACTGTAACTGAATAATAAACGAGAACGAAAATGTCAGCGTATAATCATCATCATCATCATCATGGCGATGACGACTGGTGGGTGGCCGTAGGGCTGGGTGACCGAGAGAACAGAACGCGCGGACGTCGAGGACGGACGCGGCACGTGATCGCTGCTGGCAGCACGGCACGCGACCGCCAACAATACACGGCCATCCACAGTCAGTCACAGACGACAGACACGACACTCGGACACATCACAGTGTGAGGGGGGGCATGACCACACACGACGCACTCACTGCACGCGCTCAGCATACTGAGTATACTGACCACACAGCTGACCAGCACAAACTCCACTATTGTACCTACATTAGTTGTCGACTTTCGATATTTTTTGTTAACGGCATCGTGGGTTAAAAAGTAGGCGTAGCAGTAAGTTGCAATTTTCCGGACAACAACAGCAACAACGGACCTTTTAGGGGCTTAAATTTTCCGCTGTGCCTCTAAATTTCCCAAAATGGAAGTTTTAGCCACAAATTTTGCATTTTTGAACGGCAATTTTCCAGCAACAAGAAAATTTTCTGACAACTTTCCCAAAGCCAACTGCTGCCTTCGCTGTCACTCCAGCCACAACGCCACTGCTTTTCTAGACTTGTTATACGGATTTGTTGCATAGACGTTCAACTTTCATGTGCCAGTGCCTCTGACTTTTCATTAGCGACATACGGTGCGACAATATGTGTGTGTTTTTATTGACTGAATGATTTGTTGTGGAAGATACCAGTATGTTACACCGCTTGTTGTAGTTTTACAACACGGTGTACAACAAATCTGCTACAAATCAAAGTAAGTGCAGTATGGACCTCACGGCAACTTGGTAGAAGTCATGACTAGTTTCTGGCAACACACCCAGACCTAACTAGTAACCATGAATGTCTATCTGCAAGTTATTCTGCGGCTGTCCCAATAAATGGCATTACGGGTCGGGTTCGTATGCACTGTCTGTATGTCCCATAGAGGCTGGTAACTAAAAAAACTATCACAAAAACTGAAAAATGCAGAAACCCGAACGGATGGTGTAAATGTTCCCCGGAGAATGAGTACAAGAAATCTAAGCTAATGCTCATGAGACGTGCGAGAGCCTATAGCAGTTCAAGTTCGCAAGTAATCTTGATCTATCTCCATCCATTTCATCGCAATTCACTATTTAGCAGCCAAAAATCGCCAAAAAATCACTAAAACCCCTTATTTTTAGGTTTCAAGGTCAATCAGGATCATCAATGTTGACAATCCTAAGAAACCCGTCGCCAGTGCTCGTTATGTTAAGCAGCATGTCTGTACCTATCTGCAACCATTTTCACGTTAGACAAGCCAGTGCAGCGAATAAATAACCACTTTTTAAGAGGGGAACCCCTATTTGACACCCGCGTGTGCAGGCCTCCTTGAACCTAGAGGTTCCGGACTTGAATTGCTAAAATCTACATTCAATGCTGATAATTTCATACGCAGGTTGTCTTGGTCTACCTCTAGCCATTTTGGCGCAATTCACTCTTGAAGTGCGTGTCGCAGGCCGAAATTGCGAAAAATTCACTAAAATCCTCTATATCGAGGGTTCAAGGTCATTCAAGGTCATCGATGTTGACATTTCTAAAAAGCTCGTTGCCACTGCTTGTTACGATAAGCAGCATGTCTGTGCCTATCTGCACCTATTTTCACGTTAAAAGAGCCAATAACAGTGAAATAACGCCTTTTAAGGGGGGTGCCCCTTTTTCTCCTCCTCATTCGTGGTAACCCCCTTCACCCAATGGCATGAAATTTTGTCGCAAAATACTAGAGACTCTAAGCTATCATATGGTGAAAACTAAAAGTCTCTATCTATATAATTTTCTGTCTGTTCGTCTGTCACACCCTGCAGCCCTATCAAAACAGTGCACTGTAGGATAACGAAATTTCTTCACTGTGGGCTGCCCCAATGACTAATTTTTTTGTAATGAAATTTCATGTTGTGAGGCCTGTAAAAGGAGTACCCCCAAAAAGTTTGTATTTTACAACCATTGGTGATACATGAAAATGGCTGCAGATAAGCACCGACATACTGCTTATCTAAATGAGCACTGGTGATGAGCTTTTTAGGGGGTATCAACATTGATGACCTCGAATGACCATAAACCCCAAAAATAAGTTGAGTAAATTTTTCATGATTTCGGGCTGCAACACACATTTTAAAAGTGAACTGCACCGAAATGGCTGGAGATAGACCAAGACAACCTGCGTATAAAATTTTCAGCATTCAACGTAGATTTTAGCAGTCCAGGTCCAACCCCCTAAGTTCAAGAAGGCCTGGCTCTGAGCATGCAAACCTTGTCAAAAAGAGGTACGCCCTAAAAGGTGGTTATTTTACCACTATTGGATCATCTAGAGTGAGACAGACATCTGAGATAGATAGTGTGAGATAAGTGCAGATAGACACAGATACGTTGCTTATCATAGCAAGGACTAGTGAGTAGTGACAAGCTTTTTTTGCATGTTAACATCAATGATTTTTAATGACCCTGAACCTCCAAAATAGGGGGCTAGTGTTATTTTTTGCAATTTTCAGCTGTAGCACACATTTCAAAAGCGAATTTCACTGAAAATTTTAGAGATAAACCTGGACAACCTGTGTATGAAATTTTTAGCCAATCTTTAACCATCTGAGTTTCGACCCCATAGGATGAAGGAGTCTTCCATATGGAGGCCTCAAATTTGGGTACTCCTTCAAAATGCTCTATTATTTTATTGTGGCTTTTACACTGATTGCTTAGGTGGCATGACCGATGCTGTCATGCATCACATGAGCTCTGCTCAAATTACTTGTAGTACTTCATCAAAGAGGTGGCAGTTTGGCTTAGTTATCAACGTCGTTGGTCACATCAGCAATGTTAATAAATGCTCAGCCCAGCTAGTACTTGGATGGGTGACCGTGTGGCAGGCAGGTAAACCATCTCGGCATGTAACCAGCCACCCAGGTCAACTCAGCCTAGCCATCCCTCAGCAGATAAGCACAATGAATAAGCTACCCGTGAAAGCTAGGTCAAAAACAGGCACATCGTGCGATGCGCTAGCCCTGTATCCATGGTCTCACAGTGTAATCTGGTATCTGGCCGAGGGCTAAAAACAGAGATCAGTGTTACCCCATGGCCATAAGCCTCTTGGATCTGGAAACTTTTACGTTTTTTACACGCAGCAGCTATGCCAAGCACATCTTAAAGGCGTCCGTCGGTCTGTCTAGTCTGTCCATCAGACTCTGCTGCCCTCTCAAGAGCATGCAAGCTAGGATCACAAAACTTTCACTGTGAGCTGCCCCAAAGACTAGTTTTTGTAACAAACGTTCATCCTGCAGAGTGATGGGATTCCTCTACAACAAAAGCATCAAAGAGGGAGTACCCCAAGAAAGTCAACTGTCTTATGTGCAGTTGGTACTGTTTGGGTTCTGCAAGGATATGTACTGGGCCCACTGTTGTACGTTCTGTAAGCCTACTCAGCTGAGCTGGCCCTCGTCATGGACTCAGCCTGCACCAGTATGCTGATTACATGCAGTTTTACATCAGCACACCGGACGGTGACACTGAGGCGGCCGTCCGACACCTCAGTGCCTATATCATTGACATCAAGGCATGACAGAAGGCCAGCCAACTTAGACTGAACCCCACCAAGACCCAGGTAATGTGTTTGGGTTCTCCACAGCAGCTGGCGAAAGTCAACGTTTCTGAGGTTCTGGTGGCATCGGCACATAGGGCTATCAACTCCTCAGAGACGGTGCGTAACCTCAGCGGCGTCATCGTCGACAGCCAGCTGACACTATCTGCGCAGGTGTCTAGCGCAAAAATGGTTACAGACATGCTGCCGACGTGCTTTCCACTAGTACCAACATCCAGGGCTCGAAGTGGTAATAAGTGGAGCCAGTATGGTTGATGTGCCTTCCTTCCTTTCCTGCACTCAAGCTACCATTATTTTGGTCACTGATCGATGCAAACATCAGCGACCAGTTGCCTGAATCTCACAAAATGGCCTGCAAACATACCGGTATTACTTCTCAGAAAAGAACTGCCGGTATGCCATACCGGTCCATACCATCCCACTTCGATCCCTGCCAACATAGATGACCTTGAACAATCTCGAACTACCAAAACAGAAACTTTTGGTAAATTTTTTTTTGCAATTTCAGACTCTGGCACACATTTCAAGAGTGAATTGTGCCAAAATGGCTGGAGATAGACCAAAACAACGTACGTGTAAATTTTTCAGCATTGAACAAAAACTTTAGCATGCAGCTTATAACAAGGGCACTTGTAAGTCTTGTACCCATCATCCATGTTTTCTTGTATGTTCTCTATCAATTTCTTTGCTTGTATTCTTTGGTTCCTACTCCCAATTACAGAACCGTATATCACCTTTGCTGGTAGCCGTTCATTTCATATCCTTGAAGCATGCCCAAACCGTTAACCACGTCAATCTTTGCCGTGCTTCTGTCAACCAACGTCCTCTTCTGCTGGAGTAGAATACCCCGCAAAGTCTCATTACTCATCTTGACACGTCCTGATACTCACAACACCCTCCACAACCAGGTCTTTTCTCATACTCAAACAGCCTCTCGGTCATTGACCTGAAAGTATCACGATGACTAATAACTACGCGATGCGGCGATTACATTCCCGAACTTACTAAATGCTGCGTTACGACAACTCGGAGCGCAAATCGGCACAAATTATTCGACGACAAACATGTCACACTCACCAGGAATTGGCGCAAGCGGCTGTCACTGGACGACCTAGCGGATTTCGACGATAATCGGAAAGAAAATCTAACAAAATGCGGAATGTTCGGTATGACAAAGAGAATGTCGGTATGTTTACGCTCAGTAGGCTGGTACCCGACCCCGCTATAGTCAGTGCCCCCGCACGCAGCGCAACCGACAGCAGAGCAGGCCGCGCTGAGTCTGCTGACTGCGCTGACCGCTGTCAAGTTTTTGCATGAAATTTTTTTCTGAGTTGACTTCCTAAGGTCCATAAATCAACGTCACTGTTTAGAGAATAATAAAGACATCATTGGGGCGGTGTACTGTAGACAGTGACAGTGTAGACCTAACATCATGGCGACTGTCGTCGACTGTCAAATCGATCAGCTATGTCAAAGCCTGGCCATATGCGGGCTTTATGGGGGCGGCGAAAATCGAGACGCTGCACAGTGTGCAAGCGTCGTGTGTGAGATGGGGAATGGAGAGAGGGTATTCCCTCCCCATCCGACTAAATGGTTTGGAGTTGAAGGAAACCTCTGTACTCTTGCGTCAAATTTGGGTAGCCCCTTTAAAACGCGTAGGCCTTACGCCTATTGCGCGTTCTAGACTAGTTCACGAGGTGGCAGCACGTACGATGCTGTCGCGCGTTTCGTGACCGTTAGCTCATATTTCTCGTACATTACATGAGAAGGACGTGTATAGGGCTACATGCATGAGTTTGCTGAGCTGTGCCACGCGTGTAGTAAACGTGTGTGCGACGCCGCCACGCTTCGATGAAGGCGAAAGCCGGTTTCTGCTAAGACTGCTATTGACTTGCGTGTTGACAAACGCTCGACGACACCTGAGAACTATAGCGACGTCGCAACACTTGTGTATTAAAGCCGTCTTCAGTCGGCCGAGCAGTACGTCAATCGCTATGTTCAACAACGTATAGCAATAACTTACTGTCAAGCCCCGGCTGATAATATTTAACTCAGCGGACTCAAACTTCGAGAGTTCCAGGAGCCTGTCTCGAGCAGATCTATTACTGTGATTCTGTGAACAGCGTGTCGTACTGTGGAGTGGTTGTTAAAACCATGGTGCTAGTCAGCATTCGGTTGATCGAAGTGATGTGAGACAGAGCGAGGAAACAGTCATGTCCAATTACTCGGCGGGTGGTCGAAACGAGGCGTACGGCTCAGTGACGCGAGTTGTGATCGGGTCGTCGACGCCGGAGACCGCACAGCAGCAGCGCGTCTCTCCGTGGAGTACGACGACGTCCAGCGTACAGAAGCAATCGTCCGACTACCTCACTCTGCCGCCGAGAAGACAGCGCGCCAACGCTCAGCCGAGGCCAACGACCACCGCCACCACGGGCAGCGAGAACTACTGGGCTACCACGTCGACACGACAGCACGACTTGGCTGTGACGAGTGACGCGACTCAGACACAGCAGCATCGGTCGTTTCCTCGACGTCGACGTGAAGACTTCGACGAACAGCGACGAGCTGCACCGGCATCAGCATCTACCACGAGTCACCACTTTAGCACCACCCGGCAACAGATCAACGCGGTATTCATTACGGTCGTGTATTTCCCTATTCAGTACTGTGAGCAAGTTTCTCCTTTTTTCCACACTTTTTTCTTTTTTTTTGTTTCTTTCATTATTCCGCTGTTTTGTGGATCTTTTGCCGTAATTCCAGCAAAAAGGCTGAACATTGTAAAGTCTTTAATTGCGGGGCGAAACCCCAGCGGCCTGAAATTTTGGAGGATATTTGGCCAAAATTTAGATCTTAAATTATAGCAACTTAAATTACTTAATTCACCCAAACGCGTAAACCTTCCACCTTAACTTACTGTATGCCTACCGTCACCGTCGCATGCGATCTGTTCCATCGCAGGCGTTAAGGTTCCAAGGAGCGAAGACAATGCATAAGCTAAATTATCTGAGCAATGTGATACGTACTTTCCAAGTAACCCAACGCGTGGCCACGATAATTCAATGTTACAGACGGACAAACGGACAAACGGACAGAATGACGCCGCTAGCAATTTTTGCTATTTCTTTTAACAGTCCAAGTCCAAGTCGATAATAAAATGCACATCTATCTACCTGCATAGTATATGCATGCAATGGGATGTTGGACGAAAGAATTTGTTACACAGAATCACGTCAAAACACGTGTGTGTGCGCACAGGATGCAAGCACGAGAGGCCGTGACCGTGATGATGACAGATTTTCGCGGAGGACCGTTGCCTCGGCCGAGCCACTGTCTAGCCGACGACATCACCATGTGCCTGACGACCTACAGCAACGCTTGCAGTCAATGACCGTCCAAGACTCCTGGGTTGATGGACGGTCGAACGGCCTTGATGCCACAAGCGCCACCCGATCAGCGACAACCGGCTTCGCTTTACGGTAATCACTGCCTATAGCGATGTCTCTCACACATGCGAATGTTGTTATGCGGGTACCGGCCCGCTATTCCGAAAGTCCATTGTGCAGATACGCGCCACAGTGCTAACGTTTGGGTTAAGGTTAGGATTAGGGTTAGTAGGAATAGTAGACTTTCGGAATAGCGGACCCGAATCGTCATGCGCCCGTCCTAAAAGACTGCATTGCCCGTTCGCCATTTGTCCGTTTACCCGTCTATTACGTACGTACGGGCTTCATAGCTCGAAAAAGCTGTAAAACCAAAATTGTGCAAACTTCTTCCACAGAACAGGACAATAGCCGGCCACGGTGTGCCGTTTTTTGTTCAAAAGGTCAAATGTCAGGGTAAGGATTGCACAGTGCAGTGGGCGAGTAGATATAACTAGGCGGACGGCCGCATATCACGTCGGCACTGGGCCGACATCTATGCGTTTAATTATACATTTCAGGTTACGTTAATAGGGACATTGATATTAGCTCTTTTTTGCATATACACAGTCACTGCATGCAAAGTATTAGAGTCATGTTATAAATTTGACAATACAGCTGTAAGACAAACAACGAAGATAATGTCACTAATATAGACGATGTGGTGTTTAGTTCGACTGCGGTGCAAGCAGCGATGCCACGATGCGTTGTTCTGCCCAATATCGACGGTCGAGGCTACGGATTTACTCTGCGCGAGATAGTTCGCGGTATTCTGTTTTCTTTTCTTCACCTTTTACGCGCGAAAGCAGGTACTGCTGGAGCGCGTCTTAGCCATCGCAATTCTGTTCGTCTATCTGTCCGTCCGTCTGTCTGTCACACGGGTGGATCAGTCAAAAACAGTGCAAGCTAGGATCACCAAATCTTCACTGTCGGCTGCCTGGAAGACTCTAGTTTCAGGATCCATAAAGCTTTTCCATAAATTCGAAAGGGGTCACTCCGAGCGATGGCACTAAATGATTGGGGGGGGAATTTGCGATTTTTGGCCAATGAGTCGCTGTATCTCTGAAACGGTGCAACATTAGGGCCTAGGTTACTATTAATCGATTGACACCGATAGCAATGACCTCGGATGACCTTGAACACCGAAATAAAGGTTTTTATGGATTTTTTGGCGATTTTAGGCTGCAAAACACATTTCAAGAGCGAATTGCGCCAAAATCAACAGAGAGAGACAAGGACAAACTGCATACGAAATTTTTAGCATTGAACGTAGATTTCGATAGTCCAAGTGTCGATTTTCTACGTTCAAGGAAATCTGCGCTGTTGGTTAGTCTTTCATGAAAACGGTTGCAGATAGAATGCTGCCTATCATGCACAACAAGCACTAGTGAGAGCTTTTTGGTCGTATCAACTAAAAGGCCGTTGCCCGGTTATCGAGTTTGGCTCGAATACTATAGAGCCAAGTGGACATGTAGGGGGCCTACGTGTTCTAGGAGTTATTCTGTCGTCTGACTTGAGCTTTGAGAAACATGTCTCAGCCGCCAGTGCTGCCTGCTTCTTTCATCTGAGACAGATTCGTCGTGTCTGGCAGTCGTTGGATGTCGGGTCGGCTAAAACCCTCGTGCAAGCATTTCTGACATCTCGTGTCGACTACTGTAACGCTGTGCTGGCTGAGTCGTCGAGAGTCATTTGCAGAGAGTGATGAATTCAGCTGCCTGCGTCGTCACTAACACTCGGAAGTACGACAGTGGTTTGTCGCGATTAATGCATGACGAGCTCCACTGGCTTGATGTCGCCGATGGAGTAGTCTACGATTTAAGCTCGCAGTGCTCATGTGCTCATGTATCGATGCCTCCATAGAACTGCTCTGCCGTACTTGATGGACAGTTGCACGCTAACAGTGGACGCCAGTGGTCGTCAACATCTGCGGTCTGCCAGTCGGTTGGGTCTCATTTCGCCTAATCTCATTTCGCCTAACCCTAACCCTAACCCTAACCCTAACCCTGACTGTCGTCTGTAACGAAATGAGATTGGGCGAAATGAGACGACACCCTGCCAGTCAGCGGAAGTTAGTCGTGTCGCGCTATCGACTGAACAGTTTCGGTCGTCGATGCTTTGTTGTTGCGGGCCCGTCGACTTGGAATTCGCTGCCCGACAGTCTTCGTGACCCAGAACTGAGTCTTGACACTTTCAAACGTCAGCTGAAGGCATACTTTTTCGCGAAATGGGCTATTGATAACAACATCTATTCAGCGCATTTGAGATTTTCTTGAGTATGCACTATAAAAATTGATACTTTACTTACTTACACTTTACTTACTAACATCGATGACCAGGCTTGGCGTGGATATGAAATTTCCCATCCATATCCACAGACGCCTATGCCGCGTAAATGTAGCCCCCAAACTTTTGCAAAACACAGCAGTGCAAAAGCGCCTATTTTCTCCCCCCCCAAAAAAAAATATGACGCCGACATTTTTCTTTTAAATTGATTGAAAAATTAATAAAAGTAAAAATAAACACACATTTGCATTAAAATACGATCTTATTCAAGTATGCCCAGCTTTCGTGAAAATTTGCATAATTTTACTGACGCTGTTTTTGGTCGACCGTTAGGTCGAGCCTTGGGTACGATATGTCGTCTGTCTGTCCGTAACGCATGTATTGTGGCTAATCGATACGTCATCGAAAGTCGGCGACCGTACAGTTGGATAGGACGATAGCAAATTCCTATAGGCTGCCAAAAGTAACCATGTCTCTGTCTGCAGCGGTTTAGCCGCAATTTTAAAGACAATGTTGTTGCCTGCAGCCGCCACCAACGTGCGCCAAATTACCGCGTCGTATCGTAGTATTTGTTCTAGAATTCGATATAACAACGTCACTTTAGCGTGTATGGGACTGCAGTCACTCTGGAAAATCGCTTTCTTTCCGCGACTCGAAGTCGGACAGTGGCTTTGGGATATAGGCGGTACGGTCGGCGTATCCCAGCAACAGCTGAAATTCTTGTTTTCTTAGACGCAGGTTGCGTTCGTGTACGCCTACAGGCACACGGTGGGTGGATGGACGTTATTAAAAGGACACTTGGTTTGTACTTCTTACTGGCATGAAATAAGTTAGTGAGCACAAAAGTTTGTAATTTTGTTACCATGTGGTAAAAATACAAATAAACGCACAAATGGTTGTTGCAAAACCAACAGTATTAAAGCACCGAAGATTAAGATCTGTTGCCAGTGTCGTATTTAGAGGGAGGGCCACGGTGCGATGCTCCCCCCCTTTTGGCCGGACCATGAAAATTTTTTACAGGCGACTTAATATGAAAAGGTGCGTTTTATGCCATTTTCCAGCAAGAATTGCAAAATTCAACAGTGTTTGATGGTCTTTTGCGTTTCCAAATTTCAGAAAAATGGGCGAATTTGCGGTTTCCATTGAACATTCAGAAGCAAAAAGTGTTTCAGCTTCAGGGGGGGCTTCACCCTCTCACCCCCGTTATAGGCTCGCACTTCACGCTCTCGCCATGGCCCCCCCTTTGCCAAATCCTAAATACGCCACTGTCTGTTGCTGCTGTATGGTGCTAATAAATTAATTTAGGTCAACTAAATAATGACGTGCTGATGTCAGTGATTATTCATTTGACTCACTAACATTAATAAACGAGAAAATGAAGAGTAGAAACGACAGACAGAGAAATTTTGTAGAGATACAAAGATATATGTAGTCAATTTAATTAGCACGTGCGCCAGCATAATATCCATGGATATATCCATGGATATCCATATCCACGGCAAGCCTGGTTATTAATGACGAACGGATATTGGACACATACTGCCAGACTGCGTAAGGCCTATATGTGGATGTCGAAGCATTCGTGAGAGATAACGGGCGTGGCTGCGGCGGCTGTGGCACGGCGCGGCAGTGTATCGCAATCGCTTTCAGTTCACCCGTGACCCGGCCTTTGCAGGCGTGCGACGCATCGCTGATGCGGCGGCTGCAGTCTGCGAGTGACGGCTGATAAATGCGTGATGCGATGCCAATACCACGGTGGTGGTCTCTGACGCGGACACCTAGGCGATGCCTAGGCCTATAGCTGTTGATACAGCTGCAGCTATCATGCATGTGTGTGTGGATGACGGCATCCAATGGATGTCTTTTGTCACTGCTCTGGTATTAATTAAGTCGACTGTTGTTTCAGCAAAAGTGTGGGAACGTGTCATGTGTCGCTCTTCCCGATGCTTAATGGGACCGAGTTACCAATATATTATCATGCGGTAGAGTCAGCCGCCCACGCATGATGCAGTTTGCCAACTCTATTGCGCGTGGCTTTATCATCTTCACACGCGTTCGGCAACTTACTGAACGTGCGATAACGTTTATAACTCCGCACCTGCACCGACTGTAGATTTTACCTCACTGGCTAATTTACGGTTTTCAATAGGCGTATCACAGGCGTGCGGTCGCACAGCCCTGTGTTAATGGCGACCGGCTAAGTAAAGGGAGAATGGCAAAATTCGACCCCACGCAGATCCGAAACCCCTCAACCGATCGACACAAAATTTGAAACAGGTGATTATGTCGGCGAGACGACCCCTCGTACAAAATTTCGTGCAAATTCGTCCATTGGGGGCTTCTCGGCAAATGGGTGAAAAATAGCGAAAATTTTTCTATGGTATATGTACCTTTTTTGTTGACCGACCTACAGGTCAGACCACCCGGCGGATTTTCACGCACGATGGCTCGGACAGTGCAACCTCACGCAAGGGTCAAACCTTTTCGGGAACCGAAATTCGAAGTTAATATCTAAACCCTAAAAATCTTCCTAAAGTCGAAAATTGGGCCCAAAAACGGACTGAAATTTTCGGCCAAAAAAGCTCAGGTATAAAAATTTCACCTATAAACGGCCACAAATCGTCATCGTAGGCCCATAAAAGTTGTATAGTGAATAGGCAATATGGCCTCGGGAATTCCAAATATGTGGTAATTTTGGACCCTCTACCCACAGGTCACGTGACACGGAGCATGCGCAGTGAACTTTTGGCCTTTAACATGGGCAAATGCAATTTTAAGGCGTTATATCTCCGTAACGGTGCAAGATAGACGCATGGTTCCAATGGACCACCAATTGGAAACCACATATGCCGAGTCGAATGGTCACGTGACCGATGACGTCATGTGACCCCTAAAGATCAGAATCGTGACCCCAAAATATTTAAGATTCAGTGTCTTCATGGCCGTGTAAAGCAGATGGTTTATAATTGACCATCAACATGAAAACTTTGTTATTGTAATAAAACAGCAAATATAAATGTACAAAACGTCAGTTTATACACTTGTTAACGGCGACATGCAATGAGTGACACATCGAAAACAGCAAAAATCATAAAAAGGTGATATCACTCACCAGTCACCATCACATCACCTAACTGTCAATGTGCTGTTGAATAATATCACCTTTTTGCATGTCGCCGTTAACAAGTGTATAAACTGATGTTTTGTACATTTATAATGAGTAATGACTGGCGTATACTGCTGCTAAGGCGCGTTCAGAGCAACGTAACTGAACCGAATTGAACTGGCGTGGTTTAGTTTATGACGAACTGACCAGTGCGCAAGCAGTAATGCATTACAGCAGGCACTAACTGCGTCGATGGCCTACGTGACTACTTAGAACTTACAATTGGATGTTGATTTTGGCAATTTGGCTACCAAAACATCGCATCACATCACATCGCAGTCAGCTGTTAGAGTAAATAAATGGGCATCGGCCATTGAGCAGAGCCAATAAGTTACACATTCATAGATCTGTAAGCGAGAGCGAGAGCGAGCGGTAGCGAGCGAGATTTTTCAAGTGAGCGAGGGACAATACATACGCGCGAGTCAAAGCGAGCGAAATTTAAAACGGCACATGATTTTTCACGCACGACAGTATGTAATGCTTCACGCGTCTTAGCTATCGTCAAGGCGTCTGTCTGTCTGTCTGTCAGTTACACTGTACGATTGTATCAAAACGCTGCAAGCTAGGATTACAAAATCTTCATCGTCGGCTGCCACAAATTAGCCTCTAGACCTACTTCCAGAATCCGTAAAGCTTTTCCAGAAATTTCACAGGGGTCATCTCGATCAAATGCGTTAAATGAGTACTTGAATAGGGTGCGAAACATTGGCGATGTTGAGTCAAATATAAGTCGCCGTATTTCATAAATGGTGCAAGATGGCTGAGTTTACTATTGATCACTAATAGGAAGTCTCATAAGTCCTTTCGATTTACACAAAAATCAATGACTTTGAATGACCTTGAAATTCCAAAATAGAAGGTTTGAGGTTGATTGTTTCATGTCTAGCTTGACTCACGGGTTTGCTAACCAGAAATTAACTTTAAACTCTCGGGTTAACCTCGCGCACATTGTTCCACGCCAAATTTTAGTGTGAAACAAAGTGTCAGGTGTTAACCTGGATAATTTCCCAAGTTCCGAGTTAATCTCCGTAACCCGTGCATGGAACAGTCTACCCTTGGTGATTTTTTTTTGCGTTTTTAGACATCTATAGGCTCCGGCGCACATATCGAAAGTAAATTGCGCCGAAGGCAACATGCGTAAGTTATGAAATTTTAGCATTAAACAAAGCTTTGGCAGTTTAAGTATCGACCCTAGGTTTAATGAGATTTCCACCACTTTCACCTTGGGTATCACACATTGAAATATGAAGTACGCCTACTATGGACTCGACTTCGACGTGATTGAATGGAAATCACATTTCCTGCAAAAAATTATAAAATAAAAAAACTACTTAATCCACAAGGTGAGACAAAATAGTAATCCACTGTTGTGTTCTGCAAAATTTTAAGCAGCCGCATATAAATTTTCCAACGGAACTTAACAATTTTTCGCTTGTCTCGCTGAGAAAAGCGAGAAAAGCGAGCGAAATTTACCGACGAGCGAGCGAGAAAACGATTGGTGAGTCGCTTACAGGTTTATACGTTCATCATTCCTTTTTTTCGCTTTGGCAGCATGCCGCAGTTTTAAGCTGTAGTGAAATGCGTTGTTCATTACCAGTGGCGCAGCCACTGCAGACAAAATTTTGAACGACTGCTTCCGACTTCCGAGAACCCGACTTGTAGCTCTAAGCAAGCTTATAAGCAAAACTGGCAAGCAGAAGCGGAGCGACAGGGGTATATCGGTATGTATATCAAACCTACCCCTTCCACAAAAATCAAGCTGTACAGTACCATAGCTCGATATAATAAATGTCCATAAACGTTTTTTCTTTGTTTTTTTTATTAAAAACTCGTTTTAGCGTTTTGTGGTAAATGTGAAAATAATAAGCGTATCGAATCCTCATTCCTCATAAGATGGATCTGGTCTGAATTTCACGTCAAGTAACGTGAATTTGTCTAGCGAATAACATTTAAAAAACTTCTAATATTCTCACATAGCCATGGTCCTGATTATAACTTGTCCAACAATGCAGCAACACAGTTTGGTCCGCCATTGCCAGGTCCTGCATTTTCAAGCGACCAGCAACGAGCCGGCTTTGTCAAACTTCTGACGCGATCGATGGCGGCGCCAGCTTTCTGCAACTGTATACGAAAGCCATCTCTTCCTCATTTCCTGTTGCCCCTTTCTCATTCTTTGTTACATATATTTTTTTCTCTGATCTCGTCCCTCCGCCATAGGTCCATGCAATTGTAGGGCCTATAATAATTTTTTTTTGTATACGGATCGGATGAACGTGTGCCAAACTATAGGTCTATAAAAACTCTATATAATGCTCATACATCGGTCAAGCAGTCCGATCAGACGTCAACAAACGTAACTTGGCAGGTACACAAATAAGGGCAAGCTTTCGAAATATTATAGCTTGTCCGAAATCTGTACACCATCCCCGTTACGCCTTCGTTTTCTTTCCAATAGTCGCAGCAGACCCAATAGAAATGCAGGATGACCTATATAGAAATGGTCACAAAAGTGGATATAGCCTATTCATCTAATTCAAAACATTCTTTTTTAAAACTTATTATCACATCTCTATATGTAATAAAACTTCAAGCAGTGAGGGATTCAAGGGAGAGGCGTTAAACTTGGCCGCCTTCTCCCTACCCTTCCCTATTGACTGGGTGCATCTTTAAATAAGTGAAAATTTGGCACAAAAATGCATTATTTTGCCTAAAAATAAAAAAGTTCTGTTCCCAAATCCCATCCCTACCCTTCCGCACCCCCATTCCAAACTTCTGGATCCGCCACTGACGACAGGAAGCGTCGATGGTATAATAGGGCTACACGAGCTGTAAGTCGATCTGTTAGGTTGATGCATATACAGACAGTTCACGCACGCATAACTGGAAAAAGACAAAATGATTGATTGTTGGCAGCGGAACGAACATGTGCCGTGCGTTGATCGAAGCCGGTCGTAGATAGGCCACTGAAAGGTAGGATGCCACCAGGTACTTGTGCAGATTGCTGGTCAGTACTTCGTGGCATACTGCTTTCCAGTGTCTCCGGGAGGAGGACAGTGAGCCCTGCAGAGTGCAGACAACGTTATAGGCCTACCCTGTTTACATGATGAAGCAAACATGAAGCAAACTTAGAGCACACGTCGTGCACGTGTATATTGAATACGTTTGTTTCATGTTTGTTTCCTTGTGTAAACGGGATATATTATGCATGCGCTGCCATCACTGCACATTTATCGCACGTGATTATATGTGAACTACTGCAGGATGTCGCAATAAAAAGTAACACAATTAATACAACTATATGCATAGGTCTAACACTCACAAACTCTTATTCACCAATAAGTAAAAAAATAAAACTGCTACAGCGGAAAGACGGACAGTTTTACATGCTTTTATATGATACCTTGCAATGATTTTTAGTTGAATTTATTTTTTGTATCTTTAATCGACAACTCGACGCTTAGAATGTAAAAGTACTTAAAAACAGCACACAGATGCAGAAAACGGTTTCAAGCATTTTTACACTGCACTTTCCCTGCCGTCGTTGTAGAAATGGAATCCGCAAGCTGTAGAGGTAAAGCAAACGGCTATATATCGTCGTTACGTCTACTTTACCCCTGCAGACTGCGGAGACCAACGCAGTGAGTCAAAAATCACTGTTGCAGGTGTACAACACCTATTTATCGAATAGTATTTATTTTTCTGATTTTATAAACATTTTCAAACAGTCAGCTAGTTATTCAAACCTTTCATTAGCACCGAGAGTAGGCCCCCTATACAAGTTGCAAAAGAACCAGATCAGATAAGCCGTATATGCATAGGCACACTCTGACGCGGGCATCATCGGAGAATGGGTCAAATCATTTTATTGTAAAAAATGTCAAATGTTCGGAGTTCAAGTGTTCTAAAGTCTGTACCAGACGGCATCTAGATAAAACAAAGAAGTTCCAGACTGAGCAAAACTTTTTCAAACATTTATTTATAGGCTACTCCATATGAAGCGTGCATGCCTGATACCGGAATATTAAAAACATTAGGCCTAATACTGTTAATTGACACAGCAGGATATGCGATGATGCGAACGGATTCACAATTATAGAGAACACGCGCTGAGTTCAAGTGCCTACTCAGTCGTTGAAAGTTAGCACTGAGTATATGCGCTTGGCCTCTGCACGCTGTTCTCTTTACATCATGACGTAAACCCACTGGTGTGCAGACTGCAGACGATTGGTAGCCCTATCACAGTCTCTCGTGTGCGTCGGGGATTATAGCATTATGCCGATGTAAGCGGCGTTTACTCTAGGCCTATAAGACCCTACACGACAACTGCATTTGTATGGTTTGATGTAGGTGTATTATTAAGAATATATTGTAGATAGCCCAATAAATCGAGGATGTTTTTAAAACTATTGTAAGTCAATTTCTGACAAAATTGAATTTTTTACATCACCAGATTCAGCTAACACCAACATCGTCTCGCCGCCTTCACCGCCACCGTGATACCAATCGTTAAAAACCCGCTTCAAAGGCGTGATACCAACCGTTATACAATCAACCCATTTGTATACAGAAACGATAATTGCTGCATGAGATTTCCATTTTCCATCAGTGGCTATCCGAAAAGTTTAACGCTTTTGGACGACAAAACTACAACGTTATTGCCTCACCTGCTGCAACTCGCATAAACGATTGGCGCACAAGAAAAGGACGGATTTAGTGTTGATCATTTGTTGCACAGGTAGATAAAATTTAGCGAATTAAGGAAAAAAAGAAACGAGAAGATGAATAAGGCTTGTTCGTAACATTGAGTGGCACGGCAATTGGACAAACGGCCCCATATCCTGTCGACATTCCGCGCCGACACATTTCTGATCTCATGAAATGAGAGCCGGAGCGAGCGGCTTTTATTTCCTTTTCTGTCGCTCTGTAGGCCTACGTACTTTAACGGGCCCGACGTCAAGTCAAGTCTGTCAGCAAAAATACATCCTAAGCCTATACCTACGACTACATAGTAGGCTTGCCTTGGTCGCTGCAGCGATCAGACGACTGCTCAGACTGTGATAGCGAAGAGTCGACGGACGACCAAACGACGCGTTCAGTCTCAGACGACAGACTGAAGGGACTATAGTTTGGTGAAGTTGCGATATACCAGTAGAAGTCAACGTTGTTTCGGAACTGATCGCAGCCAGTGAGAGGACGCGTCGAGTTGTCATCAATTTATCAAATTATAACTGAGCGTCGTCCGTCGTGGAGGCCCGGCGGACCGCTGGACGGGCGATGGGCCAAAGCTTAACCGTTGGCGTCTGAAATTTCCTAGAACCCTAGCCGCTATCATAACCAAAGTAAACCACCGTCACAATAATGTTTATTCGGCTAGCTGCCGCCCCCCCCCCAAAAAAAATATCCAGCCAGCTGTATAGTGCATGGCGCGGAGATATCGAATTGGAACTGCCTTGTAAAAAAACGATGACCCTGAACTCCCAAAATAAAAAGTTTTATTAATTTTTGCGATCTTCGGCTGCGGCGCACACTGCAGACTTTGGCCGGTTGCTACGTATGTGGCCCAAAATGAATTGTTTATCCAGTTAATTTACCTACAATTCAAGCCGCTAATGGCTATGACAACAAACGCCAAAATTGACGTTTTAGGATAATATATTGTAATAAACACGCAATAATACACAGTAACAGTTAGTTTATACAAATACTTTCATTTTTATACGTAAAATGGCTGGCTAACTATACATTAAATCGTGCTTTATTGCGGCAAGGCAAGCAGCTTAGCAAGTTAGCAAACGCATACGCTTGATGATGGCTGCCGTCAATTCAAATTCTCTCAGCTTCTGCCGCCGTCGTTCGACGTCCGAAGTATCTACTGATGTCGTCTGTTGTTGGCTGAAAACGATCTCGACGTCGGGTCACGTGGTACACTTCACGTTGTCCCGGAATTACTCAGAAATTCTCGGTTTTCGACAACACTTTCTTGCAGAATCAATGAAGGTTACGTTTCCAGGCCCGAATCGTCAGATTCGATTCAATCAGCACTTTCAACGTTCCACGTAGCCTCTCTGTCGGACTACGACCACCTTCGTGGTTTTCAGTATTTCAATAGGCTTACTAATTCTCACGTGAGAAATATATCGTTTCTCACTCTATAAATCAACGTTTTGAGCCTATTCTTGGCTCATCACATCTCATCACTTGAAATCATGATTTGTAACTGCCGTTGGAGTTAGTGATGCGTGGATTCTCAGTTCTGCAAACATTTAATTCTGGCAATGTTCCAGCGTTGAGGTTGATGCCAGGAAGCAAGCAAGCGTTACAGGTGCGTAATAACGTTTATTTACTATTATCCTACGCCAGCCTTGCTACAAAATATTGGTGTGCACATTTTACAGTGGCGTCACCAACAACAGGCAACTGGTCTCCCTTTCGTTTTAGACTTTCGTCGACGTTTTACGCGATGTAATGCTTCGCGCGTCTTAGCTATCGTCTTGGCGTCCGTCCGTCTGTCTGTCTGTTCATCTGTCTGCACTCCGCAGCCCTATTAAAACGTTGCAAGCTAGGATCGCAAAATCTTCACCACAACTGCCATAAGGACTCCTGTTTTTGTGACAAAATTTCGTGCTACGGGGTGAGGGGGTTCTCCTCAAACGACGGCATGAATCTTTTTATAGGGATATCAACATCGATGACCTCGAACGACCTTGAACCTCCAAAATAGAGAGTTTTAGTGATTTTTTTCGCGATTTCGGGTTTCAGCACATATTTCAAGAGTGAAAGGCGCCGAAATAGCTGGAGATAGACCAGATAAACTGCCAAACACCATATAGATCTATTTTTACTGTATCAACAACATCGACATTTGCCAATTATTGTTTACAATTTACATGCAGTCATTTATTTAAAAACATCACGCAGTTTACATCATATTTGGACTTAATGATCTGTTTGTTTGTCCGTTGCTAATTATCATCGCACTAGGCAAAGAGCGGGCGAGGCTTGTGGCGACTCAGTGCCTGGAGACGATCAAAGAGAACGGTTTGGCGGAAAAGGCCGGACTGCGGCGCGGCGACTTCGTCATTGCCGTACGTACGTGCGTACTTTACCGCTTCAATGCGCGGCCAAATTTAACAGTCTCTCATTTCAGTAAAAACCTAGAATCCTACAATGCAATGCGATACAATATTCTTGTTGCAAACTTGCAGACTTTTTGCAGTCTTATACCCCGTTTACGCGAGGGAGCTGGCTTTACGAGCACATGACGAACTGGCTCTACGAGCGCAGTCCGAACGACGTCGTGCGCTCGACGTGCGCAGTCGTGCACATCTGTGGGCTAAGCTTACATTTAAACCAGCGAGTCCAAACAAGCCGGCTTGACGAGAGCTCGATGTGTGTACGACGAGCGCACGACGTGCGTCGACCGCACGACAAACGCATTCCTCGTGTAAACAGGATATTAATCTGTCGGCAATATATAGTACCACGTTGTCTGTGACTCAGGGCTTGCTAATACCGCGTGCAAGCCAAGTGCACAGAACATGAAGCTAAAACCGTTTTTTGCACTGCACAGTGAGCTGACATCGTAAAATTCGTAATATTGTTGTACTCGGTAGGCCTATATGAAACCCAATGCAATTTCGTTTTCGGCGCCAAAATGGTAGTTTGTAATAGTTGAATCGTAGACTTTGGCCAGGTGCAGAAGAAAGTGGTCGTGTTACCTTATGTAGGTGAACGGCGTGGACGTGGCCTCAGCTAAGCATGAGAACGTCGTCAATCTGATCAAAGCAACGGGGGAATTTCTCACACTGACCGTCATCTCAGTCGACGATCCGCCAACACACGAACATCACCATGGTCTGAGCCTCCGAGAGCCGAGTACGTCAAATATGACGAGACGCGAAAAAACAACAGAACCAAGTCATGGATCACTAGAACATCATCATCATCATAGTCACAGTCACAGTCACCAGCGTCAGCGGCAGCTAAACAGGCTTCAGGCACCTGCATCTAGCCAGGGTGGTAGGACTCCGGACTTTACACTCATCTCTCAGTTACCGCCGGGCACAGAAGCACACCTTGGAACTCATCGCTGGCTTGGCGACACATCTTCTGCCGCGGCGGCCACAGTGATAAAAACCACCGCCACGACTGACGATCAGGTTTCAAACCGGTATTCAACCAGGTCGGCGGATCGGCAGCTTACGAGCGCCGTGCATTCAGTGACGTTAGTGGTGACGTCAGCAGCCATGACGTCACCGACGACGATCGTAGCGACAGCGAATCGTCAGCAAGTTGAAGTTCCATTCGTTCCTGTGCTGCGTGCAACAACTGACGCGGCCGGCGTCCATCGTCAGTCCAACACGCAGCGTCCGCCGATCGCTGTGATCCAGCTGTCGACCAGCTCGGCAGACGACAGGGTAATCTACCACGATCCGACGATCGACAGACGACGACTAACGACGCCGGCAGATCAAGTCGACATGATTGCCGAAAACCGACTGTCACAGCCGCCAGCAAACACGACAACAGAACTCCAGCTGCAGTCTGTCAGGATCCACGACGATACGACGAACAGCGGCGGCCAGAGAAAACTGACGACGACGGGTCAACTACCAGAGACTTCTGAC
>Ga0209367_1003042_pt1 | contig 22560 bp, 13 predicted proteins | sample WorMetLIZISLAND2_FD_187412 | JGI IMG/M metagenome (GOLD analysis project Ga0209367, IMG submission 187412) | Marine gutless worms symbiont microbial communities from Max Planck institute for Marine Microbiology, Germany - Olavius geniculatus... ... | reverse complement strand
GACGTAATCCTCTTGCTTCAACGGCTCGTCTTTCAGACTGTTGTGGAACGCCTCTATCGGTGGCAGCTGCGTTTCGTCGAACTTCTCGCGCGACGACATGTATGCGTAGGGATAGACACCCTTCGAAAACACGTCGTCGTCGTCGCCGAGATGTTTCGACGTGTGGACAAAATTTTCCTTGCCGCTTTTCAACAGCAGCTGCACCAGTTGATCCAAAGATGTTGACAAAAACTGATACGAGTCTAAAAATCGGACGTTTCCAATTTGGAACTGGAGATATTTTGAGGTGTTCAAGGGCGTGATTTGGACGTCGTCGAACGACAATTTGTTGTCGGGGTTTCGGCGTTCCACGAACTTGCGTTGAAAATGTTTGATGATGAAATGTGCATCATATGACTGAAGGTTGTGCAGGACGCACGGTACGAAGAAGTCTTGTTCTTCGTTGCCTTGCCTTTGTTGCATTTTACAGGTTTTAACTGTAAATAGCATGCCGAGCAGCAGGCGAACAGGTACTCACCACTTATGTGGTCGTGGTGATGGTTGCGTTTGTTGTCCTTTGTGAAAGGACCACCACAATTTCCACAAGTCACCGCCTGTTCGTAGTCGTATGCCTGCTGCTCGGTCAGAGGAATCATGTCGACATAGCCTCGAACTATTCGACTGATTTCTCGTGCTTCCCGCATAATGTGATCGTAAAATTTGGTCATGGGATCTGGACCGCTGTAGACAAACGCCGGTGTCTGGTGTTCTGCATGATGCGTGACGCGATACGTGCAGAAACCAGACACAACGTGTTCGTCTATGATCGTAAGCCCGCTGCTGTCGTCCGTCTCTGCGCGATCTATCGGAGCCAGAAACGACTCGAAGTCCGCTACAATGTAAAACGGCACAGGATGTTGTTTCTGCACCGATTTAAATTGTAGCGTGCAGTCGTTTTCGTCGTCTGCATTCGGATAGATGACTTGCTGCGCATCGTGTTTGACACAGAACGGGACGTGCCTGTCTAATGTCTCTTGTTTTTGGAATGGATGCAAACACGAATTGCAGACGTACGTCTTTCCATTGTGTTTCGTCCTGTGTGACACGAGTGTGGACATATTTTTGACATATGTGTAGTGACGCTTGGCCGGATTGGACGGATCTTCCAGTAACAGAAGGTTGATGTGATGTATACGGGCTCTGTGAGGGCTGAGATATTCGACGCAAAACGATTTCGAGTCTTCGTCGACGGTGAGCACATTAACTGAAATTTTGGGGTTGTTGTCCTCAAAATGGGGATCTGTTTCGTTGAAACGGGGTAGTCCAATCCGGCCATATTGACGGCTGACTGATGTTTAACGTAGTGAGACAGTAGAGATGTGTTTCGGTCTGGTGCGGGGTACAGAGCTGCAAGGATGGACCATATAAAACACTTATTGTCCTGTTTGTTATTTACATTTATGATACAATGTTTTCGAACTAGCCAATCCGGAGTTGGAAGGTAGGTAGAACCGTGTAGAGGTCGGTAAGTGTTGATGACGAGGACGAAACGTACGATTCTTTCCAGCTCGAATCCGGATCCGCGCCTGTTGAACTGCTGGACCTTAAAGTTGAACTCTGCAAGAACGCTTTCGATGTCGAACTCTTGCGCACGGTTGACGATTCGCGTTGACGTGTAGAAATACGCCGGGATTCGCGAAAATGTCCCGTCGTGATTGTCACGAATCATCGTCACATCTGCACGCGCTTGCACGATAATCGACCTGCACGACAAAATCAAAAAACTGTACTGTGAACTAATGCAGACGAGACATGGTCAAATAACAGACATGCATGAAACGAAGTTAAAAATTCGAGTACCAAAAATATGCTGTTTTGCTTAAACGATTTTATTAAAATATCACGCGTTACAACAATGCAGAAAGAAATGTAGAAACGCCCTTACCTCTGGTCTGTGACGGCTTGTCGCAGAATGTCTCGAATCGCGTCTTGTGCTCTATCGAAAAAACGTTCGAAGGTTGTGTCGGTTGCCGATACTGGCAAAGAATGTTCGACCACGACATCATCGAGCGCGTGTCGGACCGTGTGTCTGTTACGGCGGTCGTTACAGTTCTGCAACAAAACAACGTATTGTCGTAAGTACGTAGGCCTATACAATCAAAGTTTTTACAACACAAATTTTCTTTAAAACTCTAACTTGACTTTTGGTCGTTTTCTTCTGAATTTAAACATTGATCGCTTTTCATAGACTGTATAACATGATATAAAAAATATACTAAATGCCTTATTACCTGACAAATATTGACGTTTTCAGCTTCGAAGCAATTATCCGGAAAATAGCGATGACAACCGCAACAGCGTCTACGTTGGCTGCATGTTTGACAAAGATCAGCTTGAGAAATTCGACCGCAGTTTCCGCAAGTGTTCGAAGGTTGTGGCATATCTGTAAACATAAAAATTAACCCTAGTCTTTAAGACACTAAATCATATCAAATACCTTACTGCATTACGATCTGAGACTAGAAGCTTTATCGTCACTAGTAAAAATTGCTGGCAAACCGCTGCAGATTATTGTCATGTCATAGGAAGCCGCCATTGCTCTATGCAAATTGTGATACGACATACCGTTTAGCCACAATACATCCGTGACATGCAGAGAGACGGACTGCCTCACACTGATTAGCTGCAATGCATATGTTACGGAGTGACGGACAGACGAACCGCTAAAGTTAGTTATCAGTTATCGTCGGCTAAAACTGATTTGCATGCTAGTGCGATGCTTCGCAGCGCTGAGTTACGGACCGACAGACAAACAGACGAACGAAATCATTGCAAAAGTTAGATAGTTACTTAAAGAAATCCCAGGTAGATAATTTTTATTTCATTTAAAACAATGTATGTCGCTTGCTACTGATGATTACTAGTAACCGTTATGTTATTTTTAACACTTTCGAGATACGACCATTTAAAGATTAAAAATTTACATTAAAATTGCTGCCAAACCGCTGCAGACGGACATTTGGTTATTATTGACATGCCGACGACTGCTTCTGTGACAATAATTTGCAATGTTAAAGTGGTGGCTGCAATTACGACAACAGCGATGCCGACGAACAAAAATTAAAATGTCAACTTTAAACTTCGTTTTTGCTTAACTTGACCATGCCATAAATTATCTAAAGGAAATGCTATGACGTAGACGGGCCTACAGACCGAGAGGGCGATTTTATAGACTGTCGAGGAGACGTGTGAAGGGTTGCGCGTTACGGAAGAAGTCTGTACAACGGTCAAAACGTTTGACACCGTTTGGTCAAATAATATTCAAAACATATGTGAGGACGTTAGTCCGTAAACGCTGCCAATTGTTCGACGTTCGACCGTATAATAATTAAAATCTTGCAGTCGTTCGTCTGTATAACACTAGCCTATATGCTAGCCTGTTATTAATAATGCAAATCTTTTGCGTAATTACTATTTTACTTGAAAATCGATGTGTTACAGACGGACAGACGAACGGACAAACGGCAAGGTTATCGATAGGCAGATATTGTCGTCTAAACCTAGTCATTGCGACTGCATTGTAATCTGCAATTAGGCCTATGCGGCTCACGACGACTTAAGACGACGCTCCCAACAGTACAATGCACACGTCTCGTCTGCAGTCAAAACAAGCTTATTGTTAAGTACCGTAAACCAAGCAATAACAGACTCAACGCCGCTTACAGGGTGCAGAGCCATGCCGGATTTCATTACTTGAATGACTGTGTTCGTCTTGTCTGAATGGTTGATTGTTGTCGCCGCGTTCGTTCTGACACGCATTGATAGATTCTAATAAGACGCGCACACATACCATCAGTTAAGACGTTAATGGAACTTCTACGCTGTCTGTATGCCTAAGTAGACACAATGCTGTTGTTGATATAGACCCAGTCGTTATCGGCAGTATCGGAAACTGATTAGATTGCGCTGCGAACTGTAGAACGTTATTCGCTGCAAATTTTTACAAGTGAGCGTAATGTTGAAATAAACTATAACTATTTTGCTTTTATGACTGATAAGCGACGGACTTTATAGAGGTTAATTTACCGGTGTCGTTAACGGTGATGTTGTTGTCTTGGACCTGTCGTAGCGCCTCGCGACAAGCTTGTTCGATTGCAAGCAGTTGGTCGAACAAATTTTCGTTGTCGTTGGACATGGCCCTTACTTGTGGTGTATCCTAACAACAAAGACAATTCTGTCATGAACGACGATGCAAATATAGGCCAAATATACGTCAAATCAAGTCAAATATATGCTTTATTTCTTGTAGCTACAGTATATCAACACAGACAATTAAGTTATTAGTGGCGATGCAAATATATGCCAAATATGTGTCAAATACATGTCAAATATGTGCCTTATTTCTTGTCGCTACAGTAAGCTGCAGACTATACAAAATACATGTCTGTATAATACAAGCATAGGTTACCGTATAATATCGACGAAGAGTCGGAGACTTAATAAAAGTTGCAGGCGACAGACGTACTAGCGCGCGTGACTGTCGTAGCGCAAATGATGGTCCTACAGACCGAGAGGGCGATTTTATAGACTGTAGAGGAGACGTGTGAGGGGTTGCGCGTTACGGAAAGATTAGTCAGCTACCTGAACTAAGTCGGACCGAGCGGAATTTTACTAGACAGGTGGGTGGTGACTGAACTGTGGACTAGGCCTAATGCAGATGAGTCATGACATGTACGCAGGTCTGGTGACGGTGGACGAGTGCACTATGTGGACCAGGGGGTGACAGTACAAGGTCAAATAACAGACATCGGGGCCAAAGTACATAAGCAGCTCTCTCTGTTGTCATCTACTTGCGACGCTTCGACCTCTTTGACCATCTTGGACAATTTTCTGCAAGCGCCGGCGACGAGAAGCTTATCGAAAGATGCTATGCATTAGCTTTTAACGACGTAAACGAAGCACGCTGTAAGCTTAATTAATAATTTTAACACTATGAGACCATACGCCGTGTAGGCCTATGGCACGAGGCGGAAGGCAGTAAAGCGATTAAAGTGCACGGTCAACGTAGGCTATACAGCTTAGCCTATCTGATGAAAAAGGTCGCAAAGGCTTTTATCGCGAGAGATTAACGACGAATTTAGCTCTGACAACGTTGCTGACAACGTGATATTTCTCGATCATAGAGAGAGTGGTAATTAGTTTTGCTAGTCTTTATGTATACTTTACATTATCGTCATTATGTTTGTTATAAACTAAATTTTCAAATATTTAACACCGTTCGACGTTAAGCACGTCGCACAAGCACTTTTCTGTTCGACGGACATAAGCAAGTATTTAGGCGTAAAAAAAAATCTATGCTTCCGGCCACCGTTCGTTTTTTTAAACCGCCGTCTTTAAAATTTTATTAAGACCATCAAAAATGTCGGTGAAAAAACTGTTCGTATTTTGTCTGCTGCAGTATATTTACTTTTGCTCACATGTAAGGTACTGTTCAGTGTGTCACGTTTTTCTTTCACGCGTTGTGTTTTTCTGTGTTTGTGGCGCCAGTCCGCGTCAATTTTCATGTTCGACAAGAGATTCACGGGCGGCAAAATGCTGGTAACGGCGCGGAAGAAAGATACGGTGACTGAGCTACTGCGAGCTGATGTCAGTCGACTGATGACGTTCAGAAGTCCTCTGATGTTGCGAGTCGTGCATCCGGTTGAAGAATGTCGGTAATGACGCCTCGTATACTCTACAGTCTATATACATTGATAAAACGTGCCACTTTATTTTTTTAACAAAACTTTTTTCAGTGTTTCTTTAAATTCATTACAACAAAAATTCGATTTATTCCAACGTATTTATCGTAAACGTATCGTTAAAATCCTCACGTCATAGGCCTATATGACTTTTGAATTATTATTAACGCTGTTAATAATTTTTAATGCATTTTTATAGAATATTGTTTTTGTTTGTTTGATACGAAGCCAAACCACTGTGATAGAATTGTGTAATCGCGGACTAAAAGCTTTTGTAGCTTATATACGTCTTTATTTACCAAATACTGGTAGCATATTAACACACATCACACGAACTTTACTAACTTTAACTAGCAATATATTCATTCCATGTGCATTACAAATTTAATAACATGACGAGTTTGCCTCTTACGTAGAAACTGGATAAGCCTATTTATCACAGCTGTTTATAAATTTTGTTTTCCCACTTCAAGCTGCTCACTTTGCAGCTTGAAACTGAACATTGATTAATGTTGCGTGTACAAAACAAATTTGATGAAAAACTGATTTATTACTAATTTTGTACTATTGATGTTTTTTTATTTAGAAGGCAAGCATCGAGACAGTATACATTTATTTTAGACAAGTGTTCTAACGTGCGATAGGCTAGCTCAGAGCTGACTCAGTATACCTGTAGGTTTAGATACATTGAAGCTGGCTGGATGCGCCACTGTCGGGGTCATCTTCTCGAGCAAGTGCAGCATCACACGGACAGTCAATGACTATATTTACAGCGCTCAGCTCACACTACTCGCAATACGCAGATTTCATTTCGACGCCATTTCCACTGTAATAACTGTGATGACGCGCGACGATGATGCCCGATGGCGTTATACTGAAAACAGCGGGACAGCGGGGGAGTAGTGGAGCGGGAGCCCTGGCAGGAAGACGTCGTCACCAACTTTTTCCCAGGGAGGGGACAGACGCAATTGAATTATTTGCTAAACTTTATGCAAAAAGAGTCGCACTTTCATTTAAAACGTTATGTTTTTGTTGCTTTTTCGAGCGTAGCTGTTTGTAATTTTATTTTACGTTAGTATCTGTAGCTGAAAAGTTATTGGTTTAGATTCAGAATAATTTTAATGCATAATTCTGTTGTCCTTTGTACGCATCGCTGTTTTTAAAACAATGCTCCGAACATGCAAAAATGTGAGCAATGGTTTGTCTTACTTCGCCGAGTTTCCGCACTTCTGTTTTAGAAATGCATCCTTGACTGGAGAGAGCTGTAAATTGCCTTAGCACTTCGGTGTCTGCAGTCTGCAGCCTACTTTCACTCGCTTTTTCATTCTTCCAATCTCACTTCAGCGTTCGAGTGTTTTCTCAGCTAACCTCTCAGCTAGGATCCTCGAGCATGCTCGTAACCAGAAGTATTTTGGTGTAAATTTTTATCAAAAGATTTCAGCAATTTTACTCACGCCGACCATGGCAAAGTTAGTACGCGCAACGATGGCATACAGATAATAATAATAATACATTTGTATAGCGCCGTAGTGCCGTAGCTTCAGAGGCGCTGTAAAATTATTGCCAGAAGTGGGATTTGAACGCACGCCCATAGAAGTGGACTGCGACCTGAACACAGCGCCTTGGACAGTTCGGTCATCCTGACAGATCACTGACAACAGCGTTATACTGCCAGCACCAATTGTTTATCCACTAAAATTAAAATAATGAATGAAGTTATAAATGCACGAAAAGCTATAAGGGTTTTATTTTTATGGACCACCAGTTAGGTTGGGAGCGAATGAGAGTCAGTAAGCTGTTGGGATATCGGGGTCTGCAATAAGTGCGGCAGATGAATGATCGAAGATGATTGATAGCGGCATATTGAACAAATATCAAGCTCGATGTAATTTCCGTGCGAGTCGATGATCGTGTTCGTGGAAACAGTTACGCTCCGGCAAGAGCACGTTACGTTACACAATGATGATATCATACAGGCTATTGAATTCGGCTGTCACATACAAAGTAAGGCTAATGAAACCGGACGACTTATTAGCACATCGTTGCGGTGTTGCTAATAGGCGTAAGTCATAATTATGATTAATATCATTATTACAGATGTCACAGCTCGAAGCAAGTGTCACATGCCTATCCTACAATAAGTCCACAAAATCTTGGCATATCCACGTGTTGTACAACTTATTGCACGACCTGTTTTGCAGCCAAAATTATTACACGCAACGATGGCATACATATGCCATCACAGAGCACATCGAAGTAAGTGGAGCTTTGGCTTAATGAATACATTGGGGGTAATTTTGACTTAGACTTTCGCTGAGTCTTTCCTACTGAGCGAAAACGTCGAACAGCAAAGTTTGCTCTCAGCGAAAAACTCAGCAAAATTAGTTCACCTTTTTGCTAAATTTGTACTTAAACCGAACCCTAGCTGAGCGAATTGGCTCAGCAAAAGTTTGAGTCAAAAAGTGAAGTTACTTGGTGTACTTCCCGCCGGAGCTGATGGGCGTATGATGGTTGCTTTGTGATACGTGTAGAGACAATCTGTCGTTTGCCTCAGAGCCGGTTATTGCGAGTCTTGCTAACATTCTACGTCTTGACGTCGTCGATCAGCGAACACTCAGCGCCAAGGTTCAGTATCAATATACTGTGATCATCACTTTCACTGTCTTCTTATATGCGACGCCGCTTCACACATTGCACTTCGTCCGTCCCTCTCTCCCCCTCTCCCCCATCTCTCTTTGTTTGTCTGCCTGTTTGTAGTGCACGGGTTTGTTCTTGAGAACGGAAAGTCATAGAAATATTTAACGCATTGCATAAGTTTCCCTGGTTAGTCCTACTGGCGGTGCTATAGTCAAAAGTCAGCGCCAATCACTTAACAAGCATTACAGAAGTCCAACTTTGAGGCACGCTTCTGCGTAGCTGCCTGATGAAAAATTACGGTACGACTAAACGATGTTCTCATTGATGATTAACAATAATGTTATCACCCAGTTCAAGTAGCCTTCTAGTTTTTATGAAACAATAAAAGTGAAAATAAGTACAATGAAAGACAGCGAATATTTGATTGTACATGCAGTGTGTATATATACAGTGAAAGTCAGGCCCGTCGAGAGCCACAGCGGGGCCCGGGGAACATTCTCGCTGGGCCTCCAAACATTTTCACAAAGCTCCTCTGGGAAGAAAATGTTTAAATTTTTCTTTTTAAAATGGTACATTCTGGCGTACTTTATATTTCTGGCCGACGGCGGAGCCCCCAAACGTTGCCCGGGGTAGCTAACCCCCTACCCCACCCTCTCGACAAGCCTAGTGAAAGTCGCGTGTGTCGATGTAGGAATACAGTTTGACTGAGTTGGACGTCAAATGCGGCATTTTGCAGGTTATTGATTTGTTGTTTTCTTTTCCTCCTGTCAGTTTCGTTTAACTTTTTTTCGCCTTTCGCTGTGCCTCGTATCGTTTATTTATATTCATAAACTTACACTTGCTCAAGGCAAGTAATACAACACATATGAAGCACATGAAATCGTCAAGGTTTGACAAAGGTTTTTTAAAAGTAAAGTCCACGTACTTGCTATAGCGCTTCTTACGTGCTTCTTCAAGACCAGAAGCGCTTTACAATCTTGGAAGTGACAGCTGATTGGCATGAGCTAATGATACCGCAGCGCACTATGCGGCCATCCATTGCCCGCACGAACGAACAATTGGACCCGCGGTTTGCAGCAAGCAGACATACCACCGCCCCAATCAGCCACACTAGGCCTTCACCCCGTAGCCCGTAAGCTACTATTCATTTCCCGTCCCACGAAGGGTAGGAGGCTGAGTTAGCCTGAGCACATAGTAGGTTAGCAACTTGCTCAAGGTTGCTTGCAAATGACGGCAGTGAGAATCGAACCGCAACCTGAAAGTTACGAGTCGACACCAACCACTAGACACTTGCACCTACAAAGGCAAGTAGGTGTGAACAACTTGCCTAAGGCTGTTACTTAGTGGTGCATTGGCTGGGCACTGAACCGTGGACCTTTCGGTCTCGTATCCAACGCCCTAACCACTGAGCCACCAAGCCACCGTTAGATATGAGAAACGCCTGGGAAAATATTGAGAATACACAACATCAATCAAATCCTATCTCTTAGTCAACTAGACACTTACATTAACGTACAGCGTTGTTTTTTATCACACCGTGTACATAGATCGCCGAGGCTCTGTCGTTTCTGCACAACACCGAGCGAGTGCTGCACAACAACGTCAGTCCCCAGAGCATACTGGTGACGTCACGAGGGTCGTGGAAACTGGCCGGACTCGGTTTCGTGGCTTATCCCGTCAGTGACAACAACGCCGCCACGGTATTTATCGCTGTTGTACAAACGCGCCTGCAAGGGGGAAGGGACAGAAGAAACACTTGCCCACGTTCTTGGAAAATACAAAAGTAAGTAAGCGTGGACTATCGCAATAAGTTGCTACCACACCCACGCTATTTAAAACGTTAAATGTAAGTATAAAAATCGCGTTCAATTTTTTAATTAATTTTTTTCCGGGAACATTACCGTTTGTTCGTAATCCGCCTAATGTCTGTCGTTATTATGCAGCCGTCCTAGTAAGCCGGATTACGGTTTTCTTGTCCGTTTGTCCGTCCGTTCTTCCTTTACGGGCGCTTAACTCAAAAACTAAAAAGTACAATAGATTAATGTTGTTATGAACGTTCCCCAGGTTGGAGTAAAGGTGTGCTAATTCTAAAATGTAGTTAAGTTCAGCAAATGCCGCTAGATTGCACCACAACTTAAAAAGATCAAAGAACAGGGGCAAGAATAGCCTTGGATAGTCTAATAGAGTTGCGCCATTGACGGCGGACGGCCACATCATATGTCGGCACTGGGCAGTAAGCCAAGACATATTTCTACTTAACTGAGTGCAAACCGACGAGTGAAAAAAGCTACAGTATTTCTATCGGTCTGATGCAGGGTCAGCAGTTAAAGTTCCCGGCAGTGGCCTGGTCGGCGACAAAAGCGCGCATTGCCCAACCGGAACTAGATTACACCGCACCGGAAGTCCAACTGCAGACAGCGCCTTATGCCACGACAGCGTCGGACATATTCGCACTGGGCTCACTAATATGTGCCGTCTATACGGGCAGCACGCCCATTCGAGCCGCTTACAACCTGGCCACGTACGCCAGCCACGCTAGACAGGTCATCCATCATTCACAACGCCTGCAACTGCTATAGCCTACATAATCTTCTATGAGTAATTGAGAAAAACGGCGTGTTACTATCTGGCTTGTTCGGCAGTAAAATAAATGACTTTTACGACACATCGTTGAAATAGCGAACGTTTGCACTGTTGGTTACTGGGTTACATGAAGCAATGTTTAGTTAAAACATTTACGTTGTTGTTCTACTCGCTGTGCTAACTTTTTCTTCAGTCGTGTTATAAACATTTTCAGTGCATTGTTAATTTACGTAGTTTAATAATCCAATCAAACCGTTGTTTTTTTTTAAATTCTGGGCACATTTGATTTGTCCACTTTCTGTCGTTTTAAAATTTAAATGTTAAATGTGCCGCTGTGTTCGCTAGCCACTTGTCGGTGCCGTTTTGCCTTCTTGACGAATAAAAGCCACACGACCGACTGTCGACCAGTGTGGAATAAGCGTGTTAAACCATTGTCTGGAGTTCGATCAACACTTACTTATCCTACTCCAGACAGTGGTTTAACATTGCCCTTAGATTGCAAGTCAGTTCGCCGAGATATCTCGTCGACTACCAGTAGACGTGGTAGATGCGGTGCAGCAGATGATTCAACCGGACGCTGAACGACGACCGACAGCTCAACTACTCACTAGGGTACGCATCAGTGGCGTCGTAAGTTAAAAATGGTTAGGGTGGGGCAGAACGATGCAATTTTCAGACAGGCGTGATTAAAACTTTTATTCTGCTTTCATGTCATCTCAAAAAGAGATTTTTAGTCCCAAATTCTGTATTTTTGGAAAAAAAACATTTCGGCAGGCTAAAATTTGGGAAAGAGCAGTTGCCTCATGCCCTTGCGCCACAACGCCAGTGGCATACAGTGATGTTACAGCAGGAATAGTGAAGTCCGTTGTTCGACAAGTCGGCGTGAGTGTAAACGTATATGTAGCATAATGCTATTTTTATAGTGTAATCATCACTAGGTCTACGTAAGGGCAGTCGTTTAAAACTTTAATTCTCTGATGTTTAACGTTGCTTTAGCTTCTCTCGAACAAGCAGAGCTGTCAGCACGTGTATGCGGTCGACCGTCTGGTTGTCGAGGGTATTAGGCGCCAGGAGTGAACTAGACCTGACATTGGTAAAGTGCAGTGAGTGCTGGAGTTGCCCGACACGAGTAAGCCGCCAGCCTAACATGTGAAGATGTTTTACATGACGTCTCATTTATGTCATTTGACCTTCGGAACAAAACTGGCACACGTTTCTTTTCGTTTTTCAGTTAGGAAACAGACATACAGACGGACGGAGAGCAAAGACTCTTGTAATGTAGTTTATTAGAACGTCCGCATAATAATCAATAGCCTGTTGTGTTGTAGCTGAGCTATTTCAATGATCCGTTGATTGTTTGCCTTCACGACCTCGACTCAATCGACTACAAAGATCCAGCGCACAAGTCTCAGTTTCTGGAACGCTTCGTCAAGTACATTCCCCGCGTCCCGTCGGTCAGTTACTCCGCTTGCACTGCTGCCAGCCATGTGTACTCTTCACACGTAAGCGGCAAACATGCGCTGCGTTGGCCATTCGGTTCAGGCACCGTGCGTACAGTATATTTCTAAAGATACCGCCATCGCCTATGGATTGATAACCTTTTTGAATAAATAAATGCACGTGTGGCTGATGTGTCGCTGTTTTCAGTTGACACACAGCGAGAATCTCATTGCTGATTTCTTCAATCAGTCGTCAACCAATCAAATTTTGTTTGTCTCAAAACAAACACAGCAAGCATCAGGGTCAGCAAGATTCGTAAGTGCAACAAATGCCACACAAACAACAATCTGCTATATGTTCAGCTTATGTGTTATAATACAACAGTAGCCTACAGTTAGTAAGCCACGGCAATTCTTTATGGATGGACTTATATTTGTGACTCCGTAAAATGCTAGTAGGACTACATTGCAGTGTAACGAAATTAAAACGAGTAAATTATTTACAGGACATTAAAAGATCAATAATGATAACCATTTTGTTGTTGTCTTAACACAGATGCTACTCAACAGAGCAGTGATACCGACGCTAATGGACATGCTTGACCAATAAATGGACAGACACCCTTGAGGAGTGGATGACCAACCGTTGGACATGCTTGACCAGTCGGACAACGTGGACATGGTCCTGCCTTCAGTTCTGGCTGTTATCGAGCTGTTGTCGCCGGATGACTACAACTTGCTTGTTCGTCACCAGATAAAGAAACTGTTCAACAGCACCACGTCAGTTCAGGTTGTAGGAGCTGTCATAAGCTACAGTGACGTCATGGCAATTGCCCCTTCCCTAAATTTTAGTCTTGTGATTTTTTTATAAAAAGCAAAATTTTAAGTTAAAACTCACATTTTGGAGAAATTTAGGAGAAAACTGAAATCTTTAGGACCCGCAGTCTCATCTGACAGAAATTTGCAGCTGTCTGTCCGAAAATTGCAACTTCCCACAACTTTTCTTTACCCACGACACCGCTGACAGGCTGCACATACACTGCGTTACTGCAGGTCGATTGCTTAGTTACGATAACAACGATAGGGTTATGGGACGATTCATGCAGTCCCTTTGATGGCAGTAATAGAACGATTCGTGCAGTGGGCGCGGGCAAAACAAGAGTGAATGCCACGGATGTTGTTTTGTTGGTTAATTCTTGCAGCCAACAGCTGACTAGAAGTGCAAAGTAAACTAACTAGGGCTGCAGACAGCGTCAGAACTCACTGTCGACGTATACGGCGAGAACTGAGTCTAAGCCTTCAGTATTATTTTCTTATATATTCCTATTTCGCACAAGGCGGCCGGCATTAGACCGAAACATTGCACGAATCGTTCTACTCCAGCATCAAAGGAGATGCACGAATAGTCTCAATACCAACGATGGAGGCTGAAATTTTAATAGACCTAGATAACCGGCATTTGTCAAAAATGACAACGTTATTACATTAATCATTAGTGCGTTGCGTACTTTTTCGACTCAAGTGACGTAGGCAAAGCAAGAACGGCGCACAATCTAGTACGCAACAAACGCAACGGACGCCTCGTCGCAGCTGACGCAAGTGATGTAAACGACGCAACAACCAAAACACAAATAAGTAAGTAAGTAAGTAAAGTGTAGATTTATATAGCACACACTCTAAAAATCTCCAATGCGCTTACTACATATTGACTTCAATATTTCGCATAGAGTATAGGCCTATTGTCAAGACTCGGTTCTGGGTCACGACGACTGTCAGGATAAAAGCGTTGTCTATTTTTGGCGTTGCGCACGTTGCGCTGGATGTAAAGCATGCTTTACTGTTAGAAGATCTCTTGCCGCAAACGTCAGCTACGTCTGGTCGTCTGTGTTAGACAAAGACCTACTTGCTGGAGAACGTGCGTGTGATACTGGGCAAGGCGTGTGACGATGACGTCAGATGTGACGTTATACCGCTGCTGGTGAACGGACTGGACACGGACTGGGCGCCATGCCACGCAGCCGCACTGTCAGCCATCAGTGTCATGAGCCGATACTACTACCACCTAGACACTACTACTACTCACATTACTACTACAATTTACTACTACTACTACTAGTCAGTGTAATGAGCCGGTGCTTGGACACTAACCTGATGCGTAGATCGGTCTTACCTCCAGCAAAGACGCTATTCGCTCAGACTGCCAGCGTCAAGGTAAGTCTGCGCTGTATAAGTTAGAAAAGTTTAGGTGCGTTTAGGTTTCACGGGTGACCATCTCAGAGTTCCGGAGCATCACCTGCCATATGGGATCCCACAGTATTTATTATCTGCCACATGACACTGGTGAATGCGTCCCGTTTTAACCTTAGCCTACCTGGTACCCCGGAGGGATGGAAGGCTGAGTTGACCTTGGTGGTTGGTTATATAGTGAGAGAGTCTATTTGTCCATGGACAGTCACCCATCCAAGTAATAGCCAAGTCAGTGTATAGCATCTTCGTTGATTGAAACCAACGCGACGGTTAAGCATTACACTATACCGTCACTAAACCGTTATTATACGGCCGTTTTTATGGCCTATTAGGCTGCTTTATGGGCTGTGCCCCAGTGACGGTTGCCCGCCACTCTGTCCGTCTGTTACATGCGCGCTCCTAGCTCGAAAACAAAAGACATAAACACAAAATTGGTGTTTGATGTGAACGTTTCCTTAGGCAGGATTAACAGTTGTGCAAACTGTCAGCCAAAAGATCAAAGGTCGCGGTTAACGGACCTGCAAAAAAATTGGACAATGACGCATACCTCACACGATGTTCACTTGCGGCTGTTGGATTGCGCGTTGACCGGTTCACACGTATCGGGCAACATCAGCGCTCACTGCACACTAAGTGCAGTGCTGCTAGTGTACGTTAATCGACAACAAGACGGATAGCCGCATACTTGGCGCTTTGACTCTTCACTCGTTAGAAACGTTTGTTGATACTTACTGTCAAGCAGTGTCATACAGAGTATAGGCATAGTGTGTTGAGTGGACAAATGCATGACTGTATGACATGTTGCATTCCAGACCCGTTTGAACGTGCTAACGTGCATTGATCGTCTGTTGGACTGTCTCGACAAGATGGCGATCATAGACGACGTTCTGCCTTTCCTTGCCTACATCCAGACATCAGACGTAGAAGTCATCATGACTGTAGTAGGTCAGTAGTACCGCACAAAACGCCGACAGCCGCTTAGCTTTTAATTGGTTCAACAACTCGCTAGAACATGTGCTTCGTAGGCCAACTAGTCTCGGCCACGAAGCCGAAAACAGGTCTCGGTCTGTTCTTTACATCTGGTCTCGGCCTCATAAAGGCCTCGTTTGGAAGCCACAAAGTAAGAAACTTTTACTGTGTAGCTTACAAATTTCGTTTGTCGCCTTTTCTTTATCACTGAAGCAAAATCAGTGAGTTCGAAAATGTATATTGATTGCTAAAGTCTCAGTTGTGCTTCATATTTATTCAATTTCCATTAGCATTGGAATAATAATTATGATACTTATTGCACATTACCGACTTGACGTCATATATCGTCTGTGCTGGTTATTATAACTTTGTGGGTTTTGGCCTCGGTCTTATGATCTCACTAACATCCAAGCCGGTGTCGACACTTCAGTCGTGCACATTTTTTCAGCTGTAGGATTAGGCCAATCGCAAAAAAAACTATGCAAATCTCGGAGTTGCACGTGTTAAAAATTATTTACTGGGCCGTGCTAAACGGTAAAAGAATTATGAACAGGGCTAGGATTTGTTAAGAGCTACTTATCGTGGGCCTATACCAAGACGGACCAAAACCAAAACGGCCCAGTGTAAAACAGCTTGTAATTTTTGGACACGTTTAAAACGGCGCACATCGATGTCTAAAACGGCCCATCGCAAGTACAAAACGGCCCAAAGTCATGACCAAAACGGCCCAGACCAAAACGGCCTACAGTTTTTATAAGCATGTTTCTTAATGTTGCATGTACATTGTAGGCTATAGGGTGCATAGAATAAAAATTTGTGACATACTAAAAATGCACGAATTTTAAAAAAGTTGTGAAAATTCGTTTTTTTTGCACATCTCCAATAATCTTACAGTGATAATATGTAAAAATAGGCCTATATTCATATTGTTACACTAATAGGTTAAAGTCAAAAATGTATGAATGACTGAACTATTGTCAAAAAATAAACTATTTAAACTATTGCTGTGTAAACTGTTTTAATTAAACTATAGATGTACGCAAAATAAATTCAGTAAGCTATTGCTTAACTTTTGCCCATCACTAGGCCTATAACCAAAAGAGGTAAAGTTCATAAAATTATGTTACGTAAGTTAAAAAGATTTTTAAAAGTCTAATTCTTAGTCTAATAAAATCTATGTTTACCAACAATTTTTGAAATTATTTTTATGGCAGATTAAAGAAAAATTTGGATTACGATTACAGTTTTCATCACACTATTATACAGCCATATAGCAAAACGGGTACTTGTTAACGTATAAAAACCACACAAGCCGTTTTCGACATTGGCGTGGCGTGGACCGTTTTCATTTTTTGGACCGTTTTGGTCATTTCTGTTTGCGGCCGTTTTGGACCTCTGTGTGAGCCGTTTTGAACATCCAATAAAGGCCGTTTTGGATTTATCGCATGGGCCGTTTTGGTCTTGGGCCGTTTTGGTCATTTCCCCTTATCATCGTAAGTGAAGACGAACGTTTTACGAGCCAGCGTGTATAAGAATGTGCGGCGCGGAAGCAGCTGCTAACAAAGTAGCGGCGAGTGTTAACCCTTATATACCTAAAGAGGTCAAAACGACCCCCGCTGCGGTTTTTTAAGAATTATTTTTGGTTTTGAGCCGATACCACGAATATGTTTTGTGTATCTGTTTCAAAGCATCAAAGGCATTTTTTGACATATTACACACTACCTTTCCCTTAACGGGTCAGGTTTTTAGGTCCTGGAATATATTAGATAAGACCGATAAATTAACTCTTCTGTGTTGCTGTTGATGCTGAAAATTATAATTAACGGCATTTTTTTAGTTTTTGTGTTTATTTGTTGTTTATCTAAATAGCTAATGCGTTTCTACAATAAAAAATACTTAAAATATATTTTAACTTTAGACAGGACACAAAACGGTTAATTTTAACCTTATGCGCTATATAAATTAATGTTTTGCTTACTTACTTACTTACTTTCTTACAAAAAATTATAGCAGACAGTTCTGATGTCTTTTTCTAAAATCCATTTAAGTAATGTGCAAAATGCCGCAAAATATCAAGCAAATTGCGACTATTGGTAGAGGGGGTCGAATCGACCTTCTCTTAAGCTGGGAAGTCTGCCGAAAAAGCTTAGGCATAAAAGGGTTAATCGTGTCACGGTATGGCGTGGTGTAGCGATGTACAAGCGAATGATCAGCAACAGGAAGTACGGACTGACGTATAGTCTAATGGCCAGCAAGGTGCTGCCGGTGCTCATCCCATACTGCGTCAACCCCGCACTCACCACACAACAGGTTATCTTCAAATGAGTGAAGTCATATTCACCAGTGACTAGAACCCAATAAGCTATTATAAAGCCGTCAGATTGAAGTCTTTTACTGACTAATCTGTTGGCGTTTCGACAAAGTTGCAACTTGCCCTTTTCGTTTCGACAAAGCCAACAGTGATTAGGCCTATAACGTCAACAAATCGGTACAGGTAGGGTAAATAAAGGTCGTAATTTGACGAATTTATAAATACGGCTTGCTAAACCATCAGGTTGATTTTACTTGATCAGTGGCTGCATGCGCCTCTTATTTGTTTCTGATAATATGTGTTTTGCTTGATTGCATGCTTCCAAAGCTGTCAGGACGGTTGAACAATCATCTACGATTGTTGCAAACTGCAGCAAGAAATGTTACTTTCGCGCATTGCATTGTAAAGACAGAAATGCCCGTTATTCACGTATATGTCGTCTTTGTTGGGAAAAATTATCTATTTGTCAGGACCATAGGTGAACCTGTTCATTCTCATTTAAACTCAATTACTTCGAATTGTTGTACAGAAACAGACTGACTGTATAGGCCTATTTGTTTTACGCTTTCAGTTTTTGTACACTTGTTTTTACAAATTGTTCTGGATTTGTTGCAGACTTTTCTTTGCTGTGAATTTGTTGTACAGCTAGTCTGTTACGAAAATATAACATATCGAAGCAATTGGGTTTTGCCTTAAATCTTCGTACACTTGTTACCACGTGAGGCATACATCACAGCAGTTGTACAGTTTGTCCGTCGTACGTACACTTAGCTAAACCACTAGGCCTATAATACGCAAAACCTTACTAAATCTAAATCGTCGTTGCCTTTTCCCCAAAGCTGATTGGGTGCGTGTGGTGACAGTTTGTGCAGCTGATGGACGTGCTGAAAACGATGTTGAATCAAATCGAGCATCAGCGTCGCGACAAAATGATAAATGAACTTCCGGACGCCGAAACTCTGCTGCAGCGTAGAAGGTAAGCCGCTAATTGATCGATCAACTCATTAATAGGTCAACCTTTCTATGGCTGCGGCACATTCGGCTCAGTTGGCTTGTAGGAGCAACATAAATGTTTTCTGATTTTCTTTTTATAATGCAAATGGGTTTTGCGTAAGACAGCAAACGATATATTTGCAAGGCATATAATTTCATACAGGCCTGTCATATTCCTGGCGTTTTTCTCTTGTTGAACGTTGTGCATCACTGGAATAGTAGCCTATCTTATCTGAGATACATCAACTTGGTCTGTTATCTTCAACTATCCGCGGCATAAAAAGCTAAACGTAATATTGCACTAGTTTTCTTTTAACTAATTTTAACTATGCATCGCACTGAATAGCCTATTTTGTGCTGATGTGCCGTTAAGAAACTACTCACTCACTCACTCACTCGCACTAGTTGTCATGATGGCACGGCAGGTCGAGCATGCAGCAGTTGCTACAGCGGCAGGACTCGTACACTGCAATAACGTCATCAAACAACGCCTCACCACCGGTTCTCAGACTGTCACGTGACCTCATGATGATGATGTCACCGTCAGCCAGTGCGCTGTCGGTCAGTCGTACTCCGTCCATGTCGAGCAACGGATCTTCTTCTGTTTGCTCCAGGTACCGCATCACTACACTCTACGAAATAAAGGATGAAAAGTAGACCTGTGGGAGAGGAAAGTTTTTTCATTCGCTTAGGAACAGGAGTTGGTATAATTAAGATCTAAGTCATACACTGTAGGCCTACCTACACAAACGAACAACGGTCGTCAAAATTATTTTAGAACATGTCCGCCTTTTCAAAGCTTGCTTCCATAAGCGTTTCTGTAGGCCCAGGACGTCCTCAAATCGACGACGTAACTCAATGGGGAACTTGCAACTAGATTTAGGGGACCTGAGAAAAAAAACAAAAAGCTAAGGGGGAATTGATGGCGGGACTTGCTGCGAGGGTTCAAAGAAATGGTTATAAAATAGGCGGCGTTCGGTCGCCATTATCATTGCCCTTTTGACATTTTTGTTATTAGAGATGCGACTGCGTACGGCCGCATGCATGGCGTAGCAACATTTCTCTGCTTGTTTTAGACGCGAGTCGTTGGAGCAAAGGTACAACACGGCCGTAGACGAGCAAGATGCGCTGATGACACAGTCGTGCACTGTCGGCAGTCAAACACGTCGAAAATCCGATAACGACAAAGACAGTGCCGGCTTTTCCACACGCTGCTACAGTCCTCAGATAACCTGGCGTGAGCTTATTATACTGACAAATTCATGCATAAATTCTTTCGTGTAGTTTTTCAAATGTTGAGCGTAATTTACTAATTACTGTATTTGTCTGTTCTCTGTGTGTAACTGTAAACGCGGTTTATTATTTCGCAGGTGTGCGTAAACGAAGGTCATTCAAAAAGTTCGTAGACCGACATAGATAGCCAAGTGATAGGTACATCATATTTTGTCACATTTGAACATCATCATCTGCAACTGAAATGCACTTAGTCCAGTGTTTGTCTAAAGCTTGGATTTCACTGTAGAGAAATTATTAATATTGGTCTTTGAGCCAGCAATGTGTAGTGCATATTACATTTTCATCATCGCCAAATTTGCGCTGTTTTATAAATTTTATTTTTTGTTAACAAATAATAGTTACTCATGGCTAAGTCTTGTGAATACAATAGGTGAGGGAGTTTTTCAAATCGGGCATTTAAGATGGCAACCAACGCTTGAGATGATGTGTGAGCAATTGCGTTGTCTTGCTAAAACAGTATCCGGCGACTCAACTTTACTAGTCTTTTTTCCTTAGTGCCATTCAAGCTATTTCCATCAAATCAGCATACTATAGGTTACTGTAAATGCGCTGCCATGTTCAAGATAGTCAGTCAGTACATTTCTCTCAGCATCCCAAAATACAGTCGTCATAACTTTGCTAGTCGACGCAAAAATGCGTCACATTTTACTGGCAGATGTAAAAAGACATGTTTCCATGCCATACTTTGCACTTTAATTTTAATCTGCGAGCGAAGCGAGCAGAAAATTTTTTTGTACCCCCACGTTTCGTCCAGGTGCTCCTGGAACCCTTCTGGTGGGTCAAAGCCGACCCCCCAGACAAGTTCCAGTGGGGAGGTCGTCCTCATGCAGTGGGGGGTTAAACCCCCCCCCCAAACTCCCTCGGCAAATTGAACACTGCTAACCAGTGACACAATGTCAGCAACATTCATGATGTCCATTTATATCGGTCTACGAACTTTTTGAATGACGTGTCTGTGTTCGTATGTTTAGGCCTGGTTCTGTCTGTCTCTGACTTGTCTCTGCACATTAACTGTCTCTGCCGTTTTTCTGCTTGTTGTATGATTTTTGACCTGAAATAAACGCAGTGATTGGCTTACACATATACTTGACCCATCACCCGTCGGCCAGAATAAATTCTTAAAAGAAAATGTCAACAACACTAAAATTCTAAACGTTTGTATGCACTCAGCGGAGCCTAAGCCCTAAATATGAAGTACGTGGAAGACGGTATGCCAATTAATCAGAAAGTATAGATTCCAATTTTATGAATTCGTACAGTTTATCATTTACTGTTTCAACCTGTATGAGTTTGTTCGAAAACAGCGTTGTCGTCACTGTTTGTATAGTGAAGACGCAGCGTCAGTCGGCGACACAACAGAATCCGGCGCGAGTCTACAGCTACAAGAGACATTCGAGCTTCCAGGGCATCACATTGGTACGTAAGAGGCTTGTCGAATGTCGATCGCCATGTCTGTAGGCCTATGCTGAGCCACGTAAAATTGTAGCGATAAGCGAGCGCTCTGAATAAACGAGTCTTCGGAGTCCGGCTACTGCAACAGATGTCACCGAGCGCGGTCTCTCCGTCCGTCTGTCTGTCTGTCAGACTCATGCGCTCTGAAAAATCCGGTGGCAGAAACATGACGTGTGGTCTAAAATAACGTTGTATTTCACTGGGGTCCCGAAACCCCACTGGAAGGACCTTCACATGATAGTTTACGTTTAAAGTTGCAGTCAGACCTTTACAAACATTTCAATTGTTACTATCCCCGTCAACCTACAGAAACACTATATTTTGCTGACCCCGTATCAGTATGCCTTTTTTTCAAAACATGTTCGCCGAGGTGCCGCCAAATTACTTAAATGATCTAGTATGAGAATGAAACTTAGCTGTTAAATGCTGCACTCTTGTGATTTGTTTTTGCGTCCTGCAGCAAGAGAAGTGCGCGCTGGAGAGAATGGACAGGTCGCGCTTCATGTCGATTACACCAGGACGCTGGCCGCCGTACGCCAACTGTCCTTACATCCTCGTCTCTGAGGCGTCGTTGCCGGACTATGAAGACGAAGACATGTGTCCCCGCTAGGCCCAGTATTACAACTACTACGGTACTGGTACTATGAAGACGATGAGTTTTGTCCCACGGAATGATGCACGGACGACCTGCTGGCTAGGGCCCCTATAGCAAGACGCTACTGCTTCAGCTGAACACTTTCCTTGCTGTTGATGTTGAATTTCTAAACGCTTTACACTAGACCACGCACGTTGCTCGTATTAGTGGCATAGAAAAGCGGGAAATGTAAACTGGGAGGCCTCGACTCTTTCCGCTTTCCTTCCCTTTTTCTCCCTCCCTTCCTCTCGCCCCTCCCTCCTTTTCTCCCCTTACCCC
>Ga0209367_1003041_pt1 | contig 22561 bp, 16 predicted proteins | sample WorMetLIZISLAND2_FD_187412 | JGI IMG/M metagenome (GOLD analysis project Ga0209367, IMG submission 187412) | Marine gutless worms symbiont microbial communities from Max Planck institute for Marine Microbiology, Germany - Olavius geniculatus... ... | reverse complement strand
GAGGCAGATGAAGATGATAACGTGTCCTGATGATGTGACAATGACGTTATGATGAGAAAGGTGATGAGACAGGCGAGCAGATGCATGATGAATGATGATATGATAGCGTGGTGAGGTGAGCGATAAAAAACACAGGCAAGGAGACGCTTTCTCTATTCATTGACAGCAGTATCGATAATGTTCTGCTCCAGACCAATCCAGGCTGTACCAATCGCATCTTGACTTCACAAACATTTTTAAACTTATCTGGCAGACACACTGCTGCATGACAGTCAAACTTTGTAATAGACCGGCTGTTGGGGCCCACAGATTAGGATGGATAGCATTTATTGACGTTTTTTCATTCATTTTAACACGTATTATGCTTGGTCGGCTTTTCCCAAATAGTGCAAAAGCAGACGTTGAGTGAAGTAGAAAATAAAACACTTATTTGATAGCCAGTTGTGTTGGAAATATTTCTGCCATATATTATTAAAATCTGCTGATTTTCATTCAAGGTACGATTGATAATATTGTGGATGGTTTTTCCGGTTTTCTGTTTATTTTAACACATATCGCTTGATCTGCTTTCCCTAAGTAGTGCAGAAGCATACATTGGGTGAGGTGGGAAACTGAGCTGTCATTTGAGGGCAAGTTGTGTCAGGAATATTTGTACCAAAAATTATTAAAATCTAGTAATTGATTTTTAAGTTACAGTTGAAAATGTTGGGGATGTTTTTTGAGACACAGTGTAAGCACTATGTCATGTAGTAAATGTTGACATTTGACATTGACATGGCCTTATCTATACTAGCCAATGCAGCAAGCAGCAAATAGATAAATATCGATTTTTACAGCTTTATTCTCGTAGGTGGCCTCCTTTTTAGCAGTTGAAATTAAGTTCTAAATGTCTGACAGGGGATTATGTGGGCTAAAAGTTCACATTTTCCACCTAAATTTTCTGAAGATGGGTCTCTCAGCTCTGCATTTTGCATTCCTGGACAAAAACTTCCTAACAAGAAGATTTTTCCAGTTTTCTGACAGCCAAAAATTTAAAGGAAAGGGCATGGTATCAGTGCTGCTGTTGCATGTTCATCTGTGTAAACCTACTACTACTACTACTACTGTCTGTGTAGTTTTGCTAGCTACACAGTGAGAGTGGCACAAGACAATACTGCCTATCTGTGTTTGGGTCTACTACTACTACTCACACTACTACTACTACTAACACTGCTACAACAACAACTGCAACTACTACTATTTGTGTAGGTTGCCTGGGTACACAGTGGGGGTGGTGCGAGACATGATACTACCTAACTGTGTCTGGGTAGCGGGTCGGACGGCCGCTGCAGTTCGTAAGGCGGCCGTTGCGTGCCTTTGGACGCTTGTTAGAAATTCAACCCTGCTCACTACTAACCAGGTATCACTCTATTATTACTACTACAATTACTATAACAATAACTACTACTGCTGCTGTTACTGCAGCGCCTGCAGTTTATAAGGCAGTATATTTTACCTTGAAATATCGCATATGATAGCAACATGTTGTTTGGAGTATGGAGGCATCTTCACTGCCCTGTTTGTGTTTAGTAGTAGTTGTTTTTGTACTAGTAATAATTTTTTAGCCGACCGCTAAGCTGTAAGCTTAAAGGTCGGCCCTTTGTTGTGGTTGTCATCTGTCCATCTCTTTGTCGTCCGTCTGTCACAGATGTACTGTGGCTAAACAGTGCAAGATAGGGCCTAGATTACTATCAGTCACTAATAGGAAGTGGCGTACGCCCTTTCAGATGACATAAAAATCATCGACCTTGGATGACCTTCAAGGTCAGTGACAACCAGTATGGTCGGCTCCACCCTAGCGACAGCTGGGCTTTTTGTAGTATTAGTAATAGTTGTAGTAGTTGTTATTGTTGTTGTAATTGTCAGAGGTAATAGAGGATCTACTATCACAGCTGCTGCCGACCCTGCAAGACAAACTATCCAACACCTGTCCATTACTACAACCCCTCCATTACTACAACCACTACTAATAATACTGTTGCAGTTGTAGTAATAGCAATTGTTGTAGTAGTAGTATTTGTTGTTATAGTTGTTGCAGATGATAGAAGACCTAACACAGCTCCCTGGAAAACGACCTTTCTGACACCTGGCTCCAATTACTGAGTACTGACACTACTGCTAATACTGTTGTTGTTGTAGTAACCGTTGTAGTAGTATTTATTGTTGTAGTTGAGTTTTCAGAGGTGATAGAAGACCTGCTAGCTCAACTACTATCCACCGTGATAGACGACCTATCTGACACCCGTCTACAACTACAACAACTACTACTAATACTGTTGTTGTAGTTGTAGTAGTAGTAGTAGTAGTAGTACTGTAATGTTGTTGTAGTTGTCGGAGGTAATAGAAGGCCCACTAACACAACTCCTATCCACACTGGAAGATGACCTATTTGACGCCCCTTCATTACTAACTATGAATACTGCAGCAGCAGCAGCAGCAGCAGCAGTAGTAGTTATAGTAGTTGTTGTTATAGTAGTATGTGTTGTTGTTGTTGTAGTTGTCGAATGTGATAAAGGACCTAGTACTAAAACAGCTGTAGTCCACCTTGGAAGATTATCAATTCATTACTAACTATGGATACTTTAGTAGCAGTAATAAAAGTGATAGTAGTAGTTGTTGTAGTAGTAATGGTTGTTGCTGTAGTTGTTGGAAGTCATGGAGGAACTGCTAACATAGCTGCTGCCATTTTGGAAGACAGACTATCCAACACCCATCTGCTATTACTGTCACTTCTACTATTGTAGACTTTGTAGTAGTAGTAGTACTGTAGTAGTAGTTGTTGTAGTAATAACGTTTGTATTGTAGTTGTCGGACATAATAGAAGACTTAATAACAACTGCTGTCCATACTGGAAGATGACTATCCAGCATCCAGCTACTACTAACTATGAAGACTGTAGTAGTAGTAGTTGGAGCAGTAGAAGTAGTTGTTGTAGTAGTAATGGTTGTTGTTGTAGTTGTCGGAGGTGATAGAAGGTCTATTAACGCAGCTACTATCCACGCTGGAAGACGACCTATCCGACACTCGTCTGCTCTCATGCAGAGTCCTACGCCAGTTGTTCCTGCACCACTCCGGTGCTGTGGATCAAAGCTCTGGTGATCCAGGTGATCACGTAAGTGGTCTGGATCAGGACCGACTTCACCGGATTTACCCGGACCTCTTACGAAGACTGGATGATGGCTGCAATGACGTCAGGATCGCAGCTGCGCAGACGTTTGCTGAGTACATGAAATGTTTCAACCACCGCAACTACAATGTAGTGCTGTACCGGGCTCATATTGAGGCTGTATACCACGGTCTACTGGTACATTTGGATGACCAGGATGCGGAAATACAGCTGTCTGTACTCGGTATGTAGTACTACTTGTTGTAGTAGTAGTAGTAGTAGTAGTAGTAGTAGTAGTAGTAGTATAAGGCTCATATTGAGGCTGTCTACCGTGGTCTACTGGTATATTTGGACAACAAAGACACGGAAAATACAGCTGTCTGTACATGGTATGTAGTAGTAGCTGTTGTTGTGATGGTTGTAGTTGTTGTTGGCACATTGTAACTGATGCACAAGCATTTTGTCAAATGCCTGTCTTTAGTGGTATTTATCCATTATTTGTCAACATATAAAATGTCAGAATTATGTCACCACTAGCAGCGAAATATTTAACTCTAATGTGGATGGAATACATGATTTGTCATAAACATTGCTCGAAAATTTTGTGTAAATCTAAGCATTTTCCAAGGAGATACAGTACAAAAGTTGAGTGGGTGTTTTTTCTGAACACAGAGTACTACTCAGGGTTCCTACAGGTCAGGGAAAACTGGAAAATGTCAGGGAATTTCTGTTTTCAGGGAAATGTCAGGGAAAAATATTATTTTTGAAATGTCAGGGAAAAGTCAGAGAAAATGATCTTGGATCATGCAGACTGCATATAACTGATTTTTTGCATCTCCAAATATTAAAAGGCAGGCAAATTTGCGGCTTCTATTGAACGTCCAAAAGCTGGACGTGTTTCAGCTTCCCCCAAGCGTATTGCATATTGCTCTGTTAATTTCCTTTCATTACTTAATACCATTTATGACATTTGTGCAATAGGGTTATTGTTTTGATAATGTCAGGGAAAGTGTTATTCCATGACGGGAAAAGTCCCCCATCGTGGTCAGCCACCTTGTCATGGTGGCTTTGCACCGATGACCCGAAAGATTTCTAAAATCTGGAGGTGAGGAGCTAACTAAGAGCTGACCAAACCCGTGAGAGCAGATTTGCTACACATTACCAGTGCTTTTGTGCTGGTTTTGGCTTCACAGCCGACTACGGCTTCACAGCCATCTACAGCTTTAGCCGTTACCTGTAACCTTGTGGTTACATTCGAGGATGCACTATGGGCTGAACTGATACGGCCTCAGTGCTGGGCAGGTGTAAGAGCCTGCCCACCCCGGAGGTAAGGTAAGATAAGGAAGGACCGGAAAAGTCAGAATTTTGCTACAGAAAAACCTGTAGGAACCCTGACTGCTTCTAATACTGTTGTTGTTGTACTAGTATTCGTTGTAGTAATATTAATTGTTGTAATACTCCTACTACTACTACTGCAGTGTGTAGTTGTTGTACAGACACGCCGAAAAGTTCATTGTTGATTGCTCCAGACCTGCTGTTGAAAGCCTCATACTACTGCTGCTGCTACTACTACTACTACTACCTAACACCACTATACTACTAATACTGTTACTACTACTGATAAAGGTAAAGGTTAAAGGTTGTCAATTTGTATAGCGCATCGTCGTGTACGACGTACACCTTTAATGCACTTTTTGTCACTAACCAGAGCCGTCAATCGCACAGCCGCCGCGTGCAGCCTGCAAACACAGGCTGGCGCACCGGCCGGCCAGGCAGCCCAGTCAGCTGTACAAAGGTCCCCACCTTCCGTAATGCATATATAATGGGTTACTACTCATTTAACCGACCCCGGAGGGATGGCAGGCTGAGTTGGCCTTGTTGGTTGACTGACAGCGGACGCTTAACCCACAAAGTGGTCAAACGGCCATCCATCAGTCTAGCGCAGGATAAGGAAAGTCCGCCGGCCAGGACCGACGTTCTAGCAACTATGCTACGCCACCAACTGCACTGTTTGTGGTTTCCTTTTTAAAATTTTTTTATCTGAAAACAAACAATGGTGGCTTAGTGACGTAACGCATAGGGCGTCTGATTTACGATCGAAAGGCTGTGAGTTCGACTTCTGGTAGGCTCTGCGTTGAGTGATTACAAATTGGATGGGTGACAGATGCGGACAGGTGAACCATCTTGGCATATAACCAACACCAAGGTCAACTCAGCCTTCCATCCCTCCGGGGTAGGTAAGTGGCTTAGCTTGCTAGCCTGCTAGGGGCCTGCTAGGATGGGGTTAAGGTGGGGCAACGTGTTCGCAACGTAACACTGTGTGATCCCATATGGCACGTGACGCTCCGTGGCTCTGAGATGGGCTACGCGCGCTTTAACAGTTTAACGATACTTTTGCATTCAGGTTCAGTGACGATACGGATACGCCGGTATCATTCGTTGACAACCGGCGTGAACTGTTGGAAGCGTTGGACCGCGAGGGTGCACCATTGAGACTGGCGGACATTGAGTTATTGGAGAGCGAGATTGAGCGTGCAGAGCAGTACACAGCACAGGCGAGGAATTTACGCACGGCGTCAGAGCGCTGCGGAGAAGGACTTCCGGACTATGACGACGGCATCGCTAGACATCACCGGGTACTATGCTGTGCAGTTAATGATTGCTGTTTTTAATCAACTGTACAAAGTGGCGCATAAATAGTAGAACGCATATGTATATACAGGGTGGGTCAAAAATGGCACATTGTTTTTATATGCCAATAACTGTATCAAATATTAACCGATTTTCACAATTTTTTCATTGTCAGAATCAGGAAAAAATTAGTAGTTAAACTATTACTAAAGATCCCACCACACCTCAAGTGTGTCGGCAGGGAAATGTCAGTGTTTTATTCACTGTTTCAGTTATTGTCCAAAGTAACTGTCACATCTCGCAGTTTTCACGTCAAATGTTCCATGTGTTCGTTTTGCTGCTGGACGACGCACTCAAGCCGGCGACGCCACGGTTGCTGACCAATGGCGCGATCAACCAAATGCTGCGACAGTTTGCCTCACTCAGTGATGATCGCTTGCTTCAGCTGGTTAATTGTCGTGAAACGATGACGTTGATAGATCATCTGTTAAAAGGCCTCCAAACAGCATAATCAACTGGATTTCAGTCCGGGCTGTTTGGAGGCCACAGGTCAGGCTTGATCAACATTGATTACACAATAGGTCAGTGTCGTCGCCGGCTTGAGTGCGATGTCTGACATTTCACAAAGTAGTGTAGTGACACATATGAGGTACAGTGAAATCATTACTGATATTTGTACTACAAATTTTCTCCTGATTCCGGCGGTGAAATAATTTTGAACATCGGTTAATATTTGATAAATTTATTGGCATATAAAAACATTGTGCCATTTTTTGCCCACCCTGTATATGCTTTCTGTATGTATTTGCTCAGTCATACTTTCGAAAACGATTAGCCTAGATTATTGCAGTAAAGGGCGCTTGTGTTGAACGATGAACACTGCGTTCAAGTGTAGTGTTTAACATGACTGTCCTTCGCTGCCACGATCGAAACTGTCTCATTGCTTGGTTTTCATAAAGCATGTAAGCTTATGTTTCACTTTTTGTGCCAAACTTCGAATAAAAAAGCGTAAAGGTGACTTTTGAACGCTAATTTTGCATTTGCTTCAGCACAAATAAAGATCACGAATCACTCTGTTAATTCATAAGATTTTGAACACAAGGGCACACGTGTACTGTTTTTTGTTGGGCGTGATTTCAGTAAGAATAATTTTATCATCCGAGTTCTGTATAACTGTATTTAGTTTGTGCTATGTGGTTCTGTACGTAGGCCTACGTAATTGCTTTGTTGATTTATTGATCTGTATTCGGGTTTTTTAATTGTTTTATTGTCTTGCAGACTTTTTGCAGTCTTTTTCTCGTGAAAATAACGGTGATAGTATCATGTTGGACACGTGTTGTGGTTATGGCGCAGGAGGTGACAGTCAGAAGATCGTCAAACAGCGAAGAGCAAGAAGAGAGGAAAGTCAAAGTTTCATACGCTCCGGTCCGTCAGAGAGGACTCAAGGTCATTGCTCGCATCGACGCTGACGGATTTTACTACCCAGGTTCACTTATTCTCAGACTTTGCTATGCTGCTGATATTGGCAGTCTAGCAAAAGTATTTATACTTCACGAGTTAGTGTAGCAATACTTTATAAATGTGGCGCAAATTGAAAAATAGACTGCAGTGCATATATTCTGGAAATTGCGTTAACAAGTTCAACACAAGACAAGCAGGTGGTCGAGAAGCAAATGATGAGATAGACTGTCGCTGCTAGTAGCTTAGTAATAGCATGCAGTGGCGTATCAAGGCTCCGAGGGGCCCTGGTTCAACAGTAAGTTAGAGGCTTTCAGTCGCAAGCCGTATAGGGCTGAGAGCTTGCCCCTTTTAATACCCGCCAGCTGTAAAGGGACTGGGGAACGTTGTAAGCTTCTCAGTGGGCAAGAGTTTTTATGTTTTTGTGTTTTCAGATGACTTCCCCCAGCTACCATGGACAAGAAAAGCCCTGCTGACGCAAACGGGAACGCGCAACAGCGGTGCATGTTTGAAAGCCCAGTAAAACAAAGTCTAAGTCAGACGCCAGAGGGCGCCAGACGACCGGTGGCTATAGTGTTTTACTCGTACTCACCAAAGGGCGTAATTTATCTCGCTCAGCCAACGCCGTATCGGCTAAAAATCGCAAATTTTTTTCACCCCCCTCTCATTTAGCGCCCTCTTTCGGGGTGACCCCCTTCGAATTTATGGAAAAGCTTTACTGATCCTAAAACTAGAGTCTTCCAGGCAGGCGATGATGACGATTTGGTGATCCTAGCTTGCATCGTTTTTGACTGATCCACCCGTGTGACGGACGGACAGACAGACGGACAGACAGACAGAATTGCGATGGTTAAGACGCAAACGTGTGTGCACTGTGGAATTGTCATTTCACTTATTTTCTTACTTTAGTTTTTGGTTGAGGTTCTCAGGAGCTTCGGGCGCCGGTTCACTGAAACGCCAATGAGTGATTGCGGTGTGTTCAGGAACAGTGCATGAGACGGTAGACAGACGTCACACGGTGGTGAAGTTTGACAGCGCTGAGCTCGGGTGTCATACAGTCGCCAGTCGCTATGTTCTGCCGTTAGGTGGCGCTGTCGCTCGACCTCCACTCGCTGTATGCTAACTTCTGCCTATGTCTTTCTAACATTTTCTTTAGCTTTCGTTCACAGGTTGCTCGGAGAAGTTAGGGTGCCGTTACCCGCGCTATTATCATCCCTGTTGGCTCGCGAATGCGCTAAGCAACCCTTATTGTCAGACAGCGTGTCTGTATCCGACTCAGTCGGTCTGCATGCGGCGGCGTCTGTCTGTCCGCTGCTCGGCTGTTGTATATAGCTGTCACGAGTCACGTCGCTTACCGGCTTGTTAAGCGGTCAATCAGTCACTTACAAAACGCTCGTTGAAACACTAGTGTTTTTAGATGTTTTGAGTAGTGTTTTGAGTTAGTCTTCTGTCCATCTGTAACGTTGATTAAAAGTTTCACAGAAAGTATTCACGCGATCATTTACCGTATCTTAGGATCCTAGTGTGGAATGACTAATTACTTTCTTAACACCAGCGAAACAGACGTGTAAGTTCTACGTAACATCAGCGAGTTGCAGGATTGTAAACATAAACGTTTTAGCTTCACTGTTGTAGCAAACACGGTGTTTGCTACAACAGTGAAGCCTATATATAGCACTTTATTCGCTTCAAGTGCAGAACACAAATGACAAAGAAGAAGACAGACAGGGACAGAATGTGAAATTAAACTGTTAAAATGATCACAAACATCCAAGTACAACTGAAGCAAAGTGACTATAAACGGTGGATGCAAAAGAACAGTTAGTTTTTATACATAGTGAATCACAATCATAATAGTTTTGAAGGTTACCAAGATAACCATGCTTGAAGTTCTGAACACAAAACACACTACTGAGATACCTACAGTTAGTAGCACATGATATCAGAAATTTCCACCTACGTAGATCATAGTAATGCTTAATATCTAGACAAGAAAAAAATATTGCAACAATTTAACAGATTCCATACGACTGTAATTAAAAATTTTACGGAAGGCATCATTCCAACAGACTCCTAATTGACGGATAGCTTCGACAGTTAAACGCAGTGAACCAATACAATATGTAAGCAGTGGTAAGCAGTAAGACCTGATGAGTGTAACTTTAACTTTAACGCTATAGTTTTCATCCAACACAACGAACGCAACGCAACAGAAGTATGCAAGCGAGTATGCAACGAACGCAACAAACGCAAGAAAAGTATGCAACAAACGCAACAGACGCAGCTAACGCAAGCAACGCAACGTTTAAAACTAAAGCATAGAAGCGGTTTTTATTCCTGCGTTGCGTATGTTGCATCCGCTGCGTTGCGTCCGTTGCGTACGGAGTGTCACCTGCCGTATGGAATCACACACTGTTACCTGCATGCCACCCGACACAGATGAACGCGTTCCGCACCTTCTACCACAACCCTAGCCCTACAGGCCAATGGCCCAGTACTCGATTTGCTTACCCCAGAAGGATGGATGCAGCCACCCGACCCGGAGTCGAACCCACGACCTCGCTATTGCAAGTCGAACGTCCTAACATTATCAAACTACCTGTATGTTGTGTTTGTGCAGGCGTATGATCGGGTGCTCTGTCGAGTGGTTCACAAAGATTCTGGTCTGGAGTGCTACGTCCCTGGCACAGTGCTCGCCTTGCCTTGTCGCCCCGATAACAACTTTTTCACCGTTAAGCTATACACCGAACGATGGGTTAGACGCCTGCTCTACTTCTGTCAACTTGTAGACATCGATTTGTTGCACAACTGGCTGGACTATTCTCTGCTTGTGTGCAACTTGCTGACGATTTGCTCTAGGCTTTCGATTTGCTGCGAAATGTTTTACGCTGAAAACGTATGCTGCAGAAATGCCTTAAGACATTTTAGCAGGATTTGGCACGGCTTGGAGATAAGAGGGGATTATGTATATAATAAAAAATTTAAAATGTTTTGCGCTAAAATACTTTTAAAATATTTCAAACCAGCTTTACGTCTACTGCTTAAAAGTTGACTTTGCAGCACTATAGTAGAGATGGAAATCGAACTGAATTCAAATCGAACGCACCGAACTCGAACCCTGTTTTTTATTAAAATGAACCGAACTGACTATAGGTCTTTGACGTAAAACTGCTTTAAAATGTTTTGAAAACGTTTTACAGTATAACGTTTGTGAAAAAATTTCCGACGTGATTGCGTATAAAATAAGAAACAGTACATTTGCAAAACGTTCCTGAAATGTTTCTGTGTGTTACATGAACTTAATCCACAGCACTAAACAGGACTTTCCTCTCAAGACCAATACTTTATTGATGTCTGCGGTAGCGACGACAGTATTGTTTTCAGCACCGTCACAAATTTTTTTCTGTTACCACAATAACTCGTAAACCGTGTACCTCGACAACCGCAAAAACCCTATTGAATTTCAATGTCACATACTTTACCATCGCAACATCGGACCATGCTGCTAATAGCTAAGTCTAAAGGCTAGCTAGGCTGATAGCTATTGGCCGACGCTGACATCATTGTTATAAATATTGCAACATGCCACGCCGCTACCGCGGACAGATTTAGCCTTAGGCAAGGCTTGACAGTGTGGTTTTTGTCATCTTGAGGACTGTGTCGCCGGTTGTACATGCATGTAACGACGTCTTTGCTGAGTTATCTGTAGCTGGGCCCTGAAGTTTTCCGCGGAATTTTTTTTTCAAATTTCGCGGGTCAGTTCGCAAAATTGCGCGGATCGCTGCGGCAGAATCAACAAATTGTCCAAATCGCGCGGTGATTCCGGTGTGCTGGCATGTACGATGCAGGAGCAGTTCGTGAGGTCGAGCCTGGTGAAGATCAGTCGCGAGACGTACTGCTTCAGCGTCAGGTACATCCGACTCAAGACCTGCGCTGGTGAGGATGACGATGGGCGACAGGATGATGAACAGGAGAACACAGAACAACATGACGTTAGTCGTGATGGAGAGGATGATCATGACCACGAGGTCAATGATGCTGATGACGATGAACGAGGGGAAGCGCGTGAAAGTCGGACGTCAAGCTCGCTGAGGTCCCGCCATTAATTCGTTTGATTGCGTTAAAACGACGTGATTTATTACATCAATTGCACATTAATTGCTGTTTCTGTTACAGCTAGGCGAGCTGGTGTACATTGGTTAACGATTTATGAGAAACAAAACGTGAAAAATTGAAGTACTCTAATTCGCGGCTCAGAAATTATTGACTGAATAGTGACAAACATGTCTGCAGGCAGTTATTGTCTTTCAAAAAATCACACGTGTCATGTCGTCACATAACACTTCATCTTTATGCATGCTTGTGCTCATAATGTCTGCCTCCAGCTCGAACGCAAGCGCGTAAACGCTGACGCCATTCGCCAGCAGCACGTTCGGTAGCCGCACGGTTCAGAGAGGCTCAGTTTGTGTTGATGCGTTGTTTCAGTTCATCAACTTCAGAGATCTTGGATATGACTAATGTTAATAAGTAACAGATTTTCAATGATTTTGTGGTGTCAGAATGAGGTTCTGAGCCGACGCATGCGCTACCCAGTTTGAATTTATTGTTGTATACAGTCAAACTATGACTTCTGCATTTTGCAATGTAGTGTAGCAACAGTATTAAGGTGAGGCGGGCAAAACTAGTTATTCACGTCGAGTTTCTTTGCGATGTTGCGTGCCAAAAATTATTAAAATCGGCCAATGTTCCGTTGAGTTATTTTAAAAATAAAACTGGCACGTTTTTGAGACACAGTGTAATAGTTTCTGTTAATGTTAACCAGGAGGGGTTCCACGCACGAGCCCAGTCGAGCGACTAACACCGACAAGTCTACGCTCACGGATGACCTCGTAAGTTCAGCGGACAAGCAAACAACTACAACAACTACGACGACAACAACAACTAATACAGGTGGAAGAGCTGCGGTCAGAGCTGGTATGAAACCCCGCCTCAACCTGCTCTACCAGCATCTGTGCAATCTGCAGGAACTGCGACAGGTAGAGCTTAACGCTCAAACTCTACTACTTCGATTTGTCGTGGACTTTCGCCCCAACATGTCATACAACAAGCTGTACTTGTACAACATCTTGACACGTGTGGATTTTGGCGAGTGGATTTTAGCTAGACCTTCGGCGGACTTGGAATTGTATTGTTTGCTGTGGATTTGATGTAGATTTTGGATTTCTTGTGGATTTGTTGTACAGCGTGTTTCACAACATATCCATAACAGATAAAGCAATTGAAGTTTGGGCCTTAGGACAATCACAACTACTAATCTAGTACTAGTTACAACATCACTTTTGGTTACATTTGTCTTTGAATAAACTTACACGTTAAAATCCTGACAAATTCGTAAATTAATAAGTTGTATATTTTTTAAAAATTACAACCTTTACCTGTTAAGTTGCTGAGGTTTCATGAATCCAGCCTATACTGGAACAATTTCAGTTGAAGTTAAGAGTAGTAGTACTAGTAGTTGTAGTAGTAGTTGTCATTGACTTAGTTGCTGTCGTTGTTGTGATACCTCTGAGTGAATGTGGTCGTTGCAGAAACTGCAACAAGTAATGAAACATTGTATTGACATGGGTCAGCAGGCTGCAGACGTTCGGTCAACGATGAATAAGAAAACTCTGGATACACTTGTCAAAGAGATGGAGCACATCCAGGTCTGTCTGCCATTCTGTCTGTCACAGAACAAACTCTGCAATATCTTGACACCATGGGCAGGGTTAGTAATCTGAAGTTGAGGGGTAAAGGTGGGGGCAAGGGCCAGGGCACAGGGGCAATAATTTTTTTTTGAGCGCGGGCTAAATGCCGACTTATTCAGTTGTTGTGAGCATTAAAAAGATGTAGCGGTGTCCAAGGGCAGTCGGGGCTCGGAGGAGGGTCAGGAGGGCTTCGGAAGGCAAGGGCCAGGGCTCGGGGGGCAGCTGCCCCCGGCTCCCCCCGCGCTTGTGCTGCCCGTGCTTGACACGTCTGCTGCGGGCTGTCAGTTTTCCGTGGATTTGTGCAAATTTGTTATACAAGTTGTTGTACAAGAAATACACAGCATATCGAAATGAGATGAGATTGGCCTTATTGATGATTTATCGTGCAGCGTTTGCGTTCGTCCGAGTAAAGCACGTTACTGATCTTGCCCGTCTGTCTATCTGTCTGTCTTATCTTTAAAACAAAGAGGCATAGAAAAACGAAGATTGGTTTGCACGTTTTCCGTCGCAGTAGTAATCGCTGTGCCAATTTTTACAGTGAATAGCTGGGCGGGCAGCCGCATATCGTGTAGTCACCCGGCCGACATTTTCGTCTGTTTTTGTTTGTCAGCACGAACTGAAAACGCACAAACATTCATCGGCCGGCGGACAACCGGACAAACAACAAAATGCTGCTGCTGCTGATGATGATGATGATGATGTCGACAGTCAGAAGACCAGCGCCGTGGGTCGACAGATGCGCAAATGTCTGCCACCTGTAGCCGTGGGCGACCTGGTACTAGCCAGGTGGTCCGACGACGGATGGTATTACCAAGGTATTCCTATTATTATCGCTTCTAGTATCAGTATTGGTAGTACAGGCTGGGGCATAAAACGTAGAACAGACGTGCTACGATTAGCGGCCAGTCATTGCAGTGAAGTGTCGTCGCGTTTAACACCAGCGTGACCAAGTGTTCAATATGACCATCGTTGATGTAAGACAGACAAAAATCTCGAGACCATTGAGACCAAGAATGATGATTCCAGACGCGAACAGTACTTTCGTTAAACCGATGCGCAGACGTGGAATCATTTGGCAGTTTAGCCGGTGAAGTTTTGTGGTAGGCCTATCTAGAACGATTTGTACCACCCCAAGATCAGCTTCAGACAGTGACTGGCAAACTTACCTCCGAGACCGAAAATGCAAGACCGAGACTGAAGCCACAATTTTTGGCCTTGAGATCGGTCTTATGTTTTTAGTCTCAAAATCACATCGTCGAAGGAAAGACCGAAGGAGGAAGGAAGGAGATTACGTGTTTGTTGCTAAGTCTCTATGATTTCCGAAAAATTTATCAACGTATTTTGACAAGAAAACCCTTTCCAGTTGCTGGGCGTTTTTAAATCCTCGATAGCATTCATGATACGTCACATATGGCTCGGTAGTCTAACGGTAACGTGTCGGACTTGTAATCCTGAGGTAACTCAGAGGCGCAGGTTCGACTCCGCACCTTAGGCAAGTTGTTCACACACATGTGCCTCTGTCACCAAGCAGTATAATTTGGTACCGGCTACACCGTTGGGACGTAAACAAGCACACCGTGCGATACACTTGCCCCGTATCCGTGGTCTCGCAGTGTAAAAACTGGTGTCTGGCTGAGGGCCTTAGGAAACGGAGATCAGCGCCGCCCTATGGGCCGTAAGGCTCGGGAAGGACTTTACGTTTTTTTTGCGTTACGTCACGTATTGACTCAGTATGGTTGTACGGCAGGTCTGGTTCGGTTGGATTTCGGCAACGGTCGCTACCTGGTGGAAGACGTGACCGGGTACTCTGAGCGAGTGTGGAGAGAAGATATCATTCGTGTTGATGACGACCTCGGCAAACGATACGTCATAGCACTCCATCCGCACCATCAGTTCAGGTACTAATGACTGTTTCAGACGTTTGTTAACAGTTTACTGTTTTATTCGCACAGACTCTGTGGCTCATTGGCACACGACGCGCTAAACCTCGGCTGGGCTTGTGTTTACTTTTCAGCTTTTTTTCTCTCACTGTTTGTATTGTAAATACGTTGTAATTGCTACCATCTGTTGTGGTGAATAAAGATGTTCAAACGGTTCCAGAATTATTGGCGTGCATGCTTTAAAATTAATTTCTCGGACAGGCAAGAGAATGGTTTGACGGTTGTCCACTATGATCTGTGACCGCTGGCGCCTCTGAAGCTACGGCATTATGGCGCTTTACAAGATTAATACGAACACGAGTGCTTTTATTCATTTACCAGTGCCGAGGACAATAGGCTCCGTGTATTTGCCTCGGTTTAACGCCGTTTGTTACATAAATGTTTTCATAAAACGCGTTTTTAAATGTGAACGTTTGTTGCCTTAATGCCGACTGTCCAGCACGGTGTGTGTGTAGCTACTGTCCGGGGAAGGCTGCTGATCACATGGAACATGACAGTGAAGTGGTGGTGAAGTTCTACGACGGCGTTAAGTCGAAGGTCGCACTGAGCGAAGTGTTTCCCATTCCCCGCGACAAGCACGCCTCGGACGTGCGCTACATCACACTGAGGGAACGACAACTTGTCGGTCAAGTCGTCGTTGCCTGGAACGACCACAGCAACACCTTCGAACTCGGTGCGTTCAGCGCAGTCTCCACTCACTTCGATTTGCCGTCGAATTGTTGTATGACAACGCCTGCAGCTTTCTGTCACCTATAGTTGTACAGCTGCTTGTTGTACAACTTGTTGCATTGTGGTTTCGTTGTAGGTTTACGACCTGTTGTGGACTTGCGTACAACAAATCCACAACAAGTAAGTAAGTAAATAAGTAAGTAAATTTCCTAGTGCACAAAACAAACGTAAGTGCATGCAACATGAAATACTGTCCTTTATAATCGATGATCTAAAGAAATTAAAAGGTACAATATAAAACATACATAGGTAACTACACGGCAAAACTTAACACAACTACAAATCGAAGAAAGTGGGGTTTTTGAAGACTATTACTTACGAACTACTTATTTTGTATTTTTTCTGGTGCTTTTACTGCTTGCAGTTATCGTGTTTCAGTCTGTTAGTTGATTTTATTAAAGCACTTAACTATCTGATTGACTGATTGATCAGCATCGGCGGCAGCAGTAGTAGTTATTAATCGTTACGACTACGACGTGCATTTGTGATTGTTAGTGGAATTGTATAATTTATGATTTGATTTTATGATTTGATTTGATTTTAACTTGTTTCAGTTGCCGTGCTACTGTCGTGTTTGTGTATTTAGCTTAGGAAGGCTACCGTAAGTGCTCTATGAGCCTGGTATGTCTTACCAACTGTATGTTTGTGTCAACCTTGTGCACTATGTTATGCTTTTGCTGGCAAATAATTGATGATGATGATGATGATAACAGGCGAAGTAACGAGTCGCGCTGGTCACGGCCGTAACTACGTAGTCAAGTGGTCGGACAACAGCACGAACACGGTGTCATCCAGCCTAATGTTTGGCGCATTCACGACGCATCAGCTACTAGACCGCGGTGACCACGTGCTCGCCTGGCACTCGGACCATTTCTCGCCAGGCACAGTCCTCGCCAAGTCACGCAAGACCGCCAAACTCACCATCAGATTCCCCGATGGATCTACCAGGTATGAAAAAAGTATGAGAAAAAACGTTTATGAACGTCTGTTTGTTACCTCCACCAAGGAGGTAATGTTTTTGCCAGACTTTGTCTGTCTGTCTGTCTGTCTGTGTGTGAGCAAGATCACTCAAAAAGTTATGGACGGATCTTTTTGAAATTTTGAGGGTATGTCGGGCATGGCATAAACTACCAGTGATTCAATTTTGGGGATGATCGGAAAGGAATCCTGGATACTGGATCACTTTGAAATTTTCGTTACCATTGCGTTAAAGGGGGCATAAGGGAACCGCTGGCAAAGCGAAGATGGTGACGCCACCTGGCGAACAACATGCCTTGGCGGAGGTGTGCGGGCTCTGACTGCTTTCTAGTTTGTTTATTTTTTTGGTTTTTCTTCACTTGGCAGCATTTGTTCTATTAGCCTTATTTCACTCAAGTTACGTTTAAAACAGTTTTAGTTTTCATATTTTGTGCACTAGTTAAAACTGGCAATCAAAAAATTAGGCTACTACACTGAGTAATATAATTCGCATAAATAAGCTGATTATTACCGGGCCAAGTGGCGGGGCCGCGGCGTTTAACAGCAGCATCCATTGGTTTATTGTCATCCGCATCATCATCATCATCAGCAGCAGCAACAGCAGACTTGTGCTGGCGGATCAACTCACACGCTGTGTACTTCACGTCTAACGACTCGGCTGTCAATCAATCTTCAATCAGTGAGTCATTCAGTTAGAAAGTTGCCATTTACAAACTGGCCATAATTATGTAAATAGGTTTCCAACAGAAAACAAAGCTCATTCACAAGAAAATGGGGAAAATGAGCAGCTGTAAAAAACGAACATTAAAAAATGTTTCAGCACTATTTGCAACTAGTTTAGAAAACTTGGGTGAAGTAAATCTGCTGTAAATAACAAAACATTGAAACATCGAATGCAAAGATGCAAATGGCAGAATAACGACAGCGGGTGAAACCTGAAGGTGTGATGTCATCAGTAGTAAGCAAGTTGTCAAACAACATCAGAAGTTGTTCGCTGGAACGTGACAGATTCTCAATGAATGACTGAGCGTGCGACAACAACATTTCCTACAACCAGTTTCATGCTAGCTATTACTATGACTACTCGTGCTGCTTATATTTACCGCTACGTCTGAAGTGGTATAATAACCGCATACACTGTCGCAGTTTATCATTATCATCATCATTATCACAGAGTCGTTTAACGTGGCGTAAATAAACTAGTGAAAAATAGCAGCCCAGTGCTGACACAACATGCGGACGTCCGTTTAGCTATATGTACTTACCTACTGGGGTGAAGCGCGTTAACCTGTGTCCAGTGGCAGGTAACGTAACACTGTGTGATCACATACGGCATGTGATGCTCCGTGACTCTGAGATGGGTTATCATACACAGCCTTTAATCTTTCAGTAATGCCGTCCTATTCAGGTTTGGCGGCGAGACGCCGGTATCATTCGTTGATAACTGCCGCAACTTAAAACTGGCGCACCGGTGAAATGTCTGCCGGCGTTATACTATGGCTCTGAAGCTTGTCCTGTTAACAAAACTGTGACTAAGTTTTTGCAGTATGTCATTAAGAGCTTTTTCAGCAAAATATTTCAGACTAGGTCTGATGACGTTATTGCTGAATGTATGAATATGTTCAATTGTTTACCTGCAGCTGATGCAATTTCTAGACGTAAAAGAAATTTTTTGTCACGGTTCAGCCAGTGTAATAACTTTTTATGTCATCTTTGCTGTTTTGCTGCATCAATTGAGTTCTGACTATGGACATTATATTACATTTTAGTTAAGTCTTAGTTAACTTCTAGTTAAGTTTTATTATTTCCTTGCTTATTCCTTGTTTATTTCTTGTCTACCGAATACGATGAATAAAAATGTGTGTTACTTCTGGCCTGGAGAACGTTCACGCCGATTTTGATTGGTTTTCTTCGCTAATGCTGTTTTTAAGTTACGAGACCGACAGACGGAAAGATAGACGGATGGCTGGCAAGACCCGTAATGCGGCCTATTAGGACGGCCGCATAACAAAAGTTATTTCTACGATGACAGTAGCAAAGTGTCGAATACGTACGTCTGCGACTGCGAACAACAAAGTAGGAAAATCTTAAGACGCTGGCGGAAGACCGACAGTGATAGCGACGGTGCAGAGGTGACGTCAGACGGAAGCTATTAGAGTATAGACACAGAATGGAGTATGGCTCTGCTGACCGGAAATGCCAGTTTGTAACCATTACCAAGTAACGACCATTACCATATCTATCGTTAAATTATCGTACCTTATAAACTATAGATTTTTGCATTTCGTTTTGAGCAGGTCCTGTAAGGAAGGAAGTACCGAAGCGAAAAAGGTCCAACGCAACATTTTACATTCATTGGTACTCAATAGCACTGTTGTTCTCTGCATTCTGACACCGGACATAATAAGCGAATATTATGCAATGTAATTGCTAGAACATTTTTTGCCAGGTAGCTACCTGTTGTGCTTTGGTGTATGCGTCAATGGCGTTCATCAAGTTCGTATGTCTGTCGTCTTCAGCTTCACAGAGTGTCGCCAGTGCAGACTGCTGAGCCGGGTGGCCGAGCGCTGGTCTCAGCTTGCGTTCGCTGCATTCCTGTATCAACGCAGTCAGAAAGCTGGAAACAAGGAGTTCAGATCTCTGACATAGACCTGCTACTACAGAGAGGCTATCAGAGCTCTCAAACCTTCCCAAGAATTGTGCTGCCAGCTGGCGAACACTATGAGTCTCAGTTTCCGTCGTACCCCCTAATGCTAGAGATTCCTAGACGGTGCAGAATCTACTCAAAAATCAGGATGGCCAACAAATCGAAACACTTCCTTCCTGGGGCAGGCATACCCAACCGATCCACATAATGTCATCAAAATTAGTTGACGGAATTACCCTGTACGCAAACGGACGAAGAAACCCAAACACAATCATAACCTCGTCGAGGCAGAGGCAATAATAACAATACTGGCAGACCTTCTGAATGTTGTATTCGCTGTGACAGCGGAGGAGTTCAGCATGAAGACGCAGAAGCTCTGCACGTGATCCAGCCAGTGACGAATGCAGGAGGCAATCTATGATACAGCGCGGCACTCGTTCTACTAGCGACTGTAGACGCGATAACTGGCGACGATACTCTGCCATGTACAAATCAATCAACTCACTTGTCACTCGCTGTATAGGCTACAGAGTGCCGAAACAGCAAGCAGGTCCGTAGATTTTTGTCACAAATGCATCAAATACTGATCTATTTTCAAACTTTTTTCCCTGAGTATTCTGCAGTAACTGTGCAATTAAGCGATCGCAAAAGATCCCAAGCATGTTGCTACACTACCCTGTGAAATATCTCAGTCGGCTATAGACTGAGAAAGCTACAGTAACTGTAACTGCTAACTAGTGGTTAGCGTGTCGGACCCAATGACCGCGAGGTCGGGGGTTCGATCCCTAACCACTGCACTCTCAAGTAACAACCTTGGGCAAGTTGTTCACACACCACAGCCCGTCGGTGTGATGCCCCAGTTTGGGGGTCCTGCCGACTAAATATCCAAATCCAAATCCAAAGTATTTCACCAAAATGACGTTCATTTTCATTGCTAGCTTGTCCCATCTGGTGAACTTATTAGCACACCGGATACTTCAGCCCTGAGAAACGTTTGACCCAATTTCAATTTTTCTAAGCGTTTTTGTTTCTGAGACTTTAAGAGCCCCTAGATAAAGTGATGGACGGACGGACAAACGGGGACAGGCAAGACACGCAATGCAGCCCGTTAGTACAGCCGAGTGATATATCATTGGTTGATCGATTGGTTGATTATTGAACTAAAAGCAAACAAACCACATGAAAAAAAGAAGCCAGTGAACTAACCATTGACGGAGTCGGTGAGATATCGCTCAGCCTGGGTGGTGTAAGAGATCAGTTTCTGTGTGACGACATCAGCGCACTGGTCTAATGATTCCTGCATCAGCTGTGGACGAGTGACTGGACGAGCGCCTTTAAGCTTATAGAATTGCTTTACTCGCACACACACACACACCTAAACGATAATAAATGTACAAAACATCAGTTTATACACTTGTTAATGGCAACATTGAACAACTCGCACATTGAAAACAGCAAAAATCACAAAGGTGATATGCCCGCATCACACTGACTGTGTGTCAATGTGCTGCTGAATAATACCACATTTTGTGATTTTTGCTGTTTTCAATGTGCGAGTTCTTCAATGTTGCCGTTAACAAGTGTATAAACTGATGTTTTGTACATTTATATTTGCTGTTTTATTACTAAAATACTGTTTTCCTATGCTGGTGATCAGTGACAAAGATATTGCGCTTCAGATATTTTTTACAGTAGCCAAGCCGCTTGTAACTGTTACTTACTACCTATACTAATGGCGTGACTGAACAAAGCAGCGCGTCAGGCATGACGTCACCGCTGGCCTGCATTGCTGACAATATTAAACAAAATTCTTTTATATCCACAAAATGGCTATATAAATAAATGAACTAATATTGCACGCATCACCCGTTTAATGTAGGCAACGAGAGTCAATAATGGTACACTTACTACAATTATTTATTTGCTGCACCGTCAAAACCCTTAGTTAAATGCAAGAAACTCGGACATATTTCATACCTTACGTCGAGTTATAGCCCATTTTGTCACAAATTTCGTTCCCATTGCAACGAGGGTCAGTCGAGGTGAAATTCGATTGGCAGCTTTCGCTGGCCATTCCCGAAACCCCCCTATAAAGGCAAAAATTTCGCAGATATCTCTTACACAAACTGAGTTATAGCCAATTTTGTCCCACATTTAGTTGCCATGGCAACGGGGGTCGGTTGGGAGAAAATGCGATTAACAGCATTCAGTGGCCCATCCCCGAAAACCCCCCCTATAGCGCAAAAATCTCACAGATATTTCTTACACAGACCGAGTTATAGCCAATTTTGTCCCATATTTCGTTGCCATGGCAACGGGGGTCGGTTGGAAAAAATGCGATTAGCAGCATTCGATGGCCCATCCCCGAAAACCTCCCTATAGACGCAAAAAATCCCGCAGATATCTCTTATACAAGCCGAGTTATAGCCAATTTTGTCCCAAATTTCGTTGCCATGGCAACTAGGAAGGGTCTGGGGTAATATTAAATAACACAATTAGATTGGCCATCCCCGAAAACCATACCTAGAACCAAAAATTACGACTCTATCTTATACACAGCCAAAGTTATCACTGTTTAAATAATTGTTTAATTTTCCCCACAGGCGCCATTGTAATTTTGTCGAATTTTTCTAATAAATACGTTAAATATTAAATTTTAATTTTCTAACCTCCAAAAGGCACACCCTTGCCTGAAATCGCATCGTTTGAGCTATTGCGTGCAAAAATCCGCTGAGGGGTCTGACCTGTAGGTGCGTGGAAGAAAAAAGGTATATGGCTATAAAAATTTTTGCATATATTTCATCTACTTGCCGAGAAGCCCCGCTGGCTGAACCCATTTCGTAGTTAACCGAGTTCTAGCCAATTTTTGGCAAAAATTCTACAAATTTCGTTGTTATGGCAACGAAAGTCAATAATGGTAGACTTACAAAAATTATTTATTTGCTCCACCCTCAAAACCCCTTGTTAAATGCAAGAAACTCGGAGATATCTCGTACATTATGTCGAAATATAACCCATTTTGCCCAAATTTCGTTCCCATTGCAACGAGGGTCAGTCGGGCTGAAATTCGATTGGCAGCATTCGCTGGCCCATCCCCGAACCCCCCCAACCCTATAAACGTCTATAAAGTCAAGTCAAACTACAGTCTGAGCCCATTTTGTAGTTAACCGAGTTCTAGCCAATTTTTGGCAAAAATTCTACAAATTTCGTTGTTATGGCAACGAAAGTCAATAATGGTAGACTTACAAAAATTATTTATTTGCTCCACCCTCAAAACCCCTTGTTA
>Ga0209367_1003039_pt1 | contig 22568 bp, 17 predicted proteins | sample WorMetLIZISLAND2_FD_187412 | JGI IMG/M metagenome (GOLD analysis project Ga0209367, IMG submission 187412) | Marine gutless worms symbiont microbial communities from Max Planck institute for Marine Microbiology, Germany - Olavius geniculatus... ... | reverse complement strand
GTCTCGCGTTTTCAGCGCCCCCGTTCACATACATGTACCTCTGTCACCAAGCAGTATAATTTGGTACCGGCTTTACCGCTGGGACGTAAACAGGCACACCGCGCGATACACTGGCCCCGTATCCGTGGTCTCGCAGTGTAAAAAATAGTGTCTGGCTGAGGGCCTTAGGAAAAGGAGATTAGCACAGCCCTATGGGCCGTAAGGCTCGGGAAGGACTTTACGTTTTTACGCGCAAAAGCAGGTATGCTTTCAGCGCGTCTTAGCCATAGCAATTCTGTCTGTCTGTCTGTCTGTCCGTCCGTCCGTCTGTCTGTCACACGGGTGGATCAGGCAAAAACGGCGCAAGGTAGAATTACCAAATCTTCATCGTCGGCTGCCCGGAAGACTCTAGTTTTAGGAACCGTAAAGCTTTTCCATAAATTCGAAGGGGGTCACCCCGAACGAGGGCCCTAAATGAGAGGGCGGTGGTCAAAATTTGCGATTTTCGGCCAATAACTCGCTGTATCTTAGTAACGGTGCGAGATAAGGCCTAGGTTACTATTAATCACTAATAGGAAATCGTATACTGGCTTTCGATTGGCGCCGAATTCAATGACCTTGGATGACCTTGAGCGCCAAAATAGAGATTTTTATGGATTTTTTGGGCGATTTTGGGCTGCGACACAAAATCATTCACAAGGTGGCGCCACGGTACTGGCTTTGGTGGCGTGGCGTAGTTGGTAACGCGTTTCGGCTGAAATGAAGTTACTCTACACCGGGCCCGGTTAGTACTGCGATGCGTGACTGCCTGCGGGCAGGAACTGCTATAGGCTTTCGCGCGTCCCGTGAGCATTAGCTCAAATTTCTTGTTATTGTACGTTATCTAAGGGTTACTTTTTTTCGGACACAGTGTAGAAGTAAACCCTCTTAAGTTTTTGTCAAAACTTTATTAAATATTGATCCTTTTCAAAATGTTTTCACCAACATGTTCTGAAGTAAATTTGCAGATAAGTAGCCATTAAAGATCCCACTGTCCACGTGACCACACCCACAAGGTATCACTGCGCTACTGTGAAAGATAGTCAACTTTTGATATAGTGAGTTACACGGCAATTTTCAGTATTCTAAAGCGGACTACATATGACAGGTTCAAGTTGTGATTAGAGTATTTTCAGTTCACCACAGATGTTACTTGTGAAACAGTTTTGAAAATTAATATTTAATGCAGTTATGAACGTATGAAAGTTACGGGCTTATGTGTTTGTTTACCAGCTGGTATGCTTGCACTGATAGGGTTCATAAGGACACTGGCTTGATAAGTCTGCTGTGGCTGTGTTGTGCAGTATCCAGCAGACATTCTGGCCGGCTTCAGTCTACGATGAGTTGGTCGAGTCATCACCACTGAGGTCTGGCTTACCAGACACACAGCGAAGGTTCCATATTGTTGTCTTCTTTTACTTCACTGACTTTTACTTTGCTCTAGCCCTCTCTACCACAGTTACTACTTATGTGTTTAGTGGAAGTAGACTTCATTTTTAAGCCATTGTACTCCCTGGTGAACCAACTTGCTGCTAACATGAGCATGTTCAGTTCATGTTTTACAGACTTCCACTGAAATGCTTAAAAACAAGTCAAGATTTTGCCCGGATGTAACCATAGCCTTGATTGTTGACATTTTGAGCTGAAATTGTAGGGCTTCCTTAAAGAATCACTCAGAACTGCACAAGGACTGAGGCCAAAAAGGGCTGAAAATTGAGGCCAAAGGCTGAGAGTGGGGGTGCTGTTCTTGGAAAAGAGGGTACATTACATTACAGTTTTTTTTAACGTGGCCTAAGTAAAAACTGCTAGGACCACAGATAAAAGTGCAAGTCACAACAAAAGTAGAGAAGGATAGGACTGTGTAAACAGAAATGTTCTCAGTTCACGGCGGAACTGTGACAGTGTGTTGCATGCGACGATGTCTGGTGGCAAACTGTTCCATAGTTGAGCACTAGCAACGGCAAAGGCTCGGTCACCAACAGTTCGCACTGCGACTGGGGGACATCCAGTTGGTGTGTCAGTGAGGACCACAGACGTCGTCTTGACGGCATGTCGGACAAACGTTGCAGGTCTGCAACCTGGTGTGATGGAGTCTTGCCGTTCAGCCAGTGATAGACGATCGTCGCCAGCTTGAACTGCACACGCTTGGGCGCTCTCAACCAGTGAAAACTGGCGAGCGTCGGTGATGTGGTCCGAGTGCCGCAGGCCGGCGATGGATCGTGCGGCAGCGTTGGGTAACGACTGGAGTCTGCTGTACAGGTTGCTTGGTACGCCTACCAGAACAGCATTGCCGTAGTCTAGTCGGGACAGGACGAGCGCGATGACAAGCATCTGGTAGACAGACATCGGCACTGAACGTCGAATACTGCGCAGGGTAGCGACCGCCCTGTCCACTAGCTAAGGGGTCTGAAGTGCTGTAAGCTCCCCTATCACCATCCGACTGTGAACGCTTTTTGGGCATAGCTGAGCCCAGAAAACCCAAATAATGCACTCAGTACTGCACAGTGCACACATTCATTCAGAACTGCAAATTTTGTGTAAAACTGATGTAAACTTAAATTATGTATTTTGAGTGTTATGGAATGTGATATTTGTTAGCCCATAGTGGTGTGGCATGTTACATTATGTTGTGTAGAACGTACACTGAGGATGTCCCTGTGTCGACATCAACGACACTATCAGATGTTACACCAACTGATGCTGAAGAATTACCACGTGGGTGTCTAAACACGTGATCATAAAGTAGCTTCTTCTATAAATTTTTGCATAATTGTTGTCTACTTTGTTATTTTATTTTTTTTTGTATGAATGATGTTGTTATATGGCCACCTTGATAGACTATGTTATGCTGTTGCCCATTCGTTCATCTGTCTGTCTGTCCTACTCCCATATAAATGTACAAAACATCAGTTTATACGCTTGTTAACAGTGACATGCAATGACTGACACATCGAAAACAGCAAAAATCATTAAAAAAATGATATCATTCACCATCACATTGTCTAACTGTCAATGTGCTCTTGAATAATATCACCTTTTTATGATTTTTGCTGTTTTCAATGTGTCATTTATATTTGCTGTTTTATTACAATAACAAACTTTTTTGTGTTTGATCGTCAATTATAAACCATCTGCTTTCCACGGCCATGAAGACACTGAACCTTAAGTATTTTGGGGTCACGATTTTGATCTTTAGGGGTCACCTGACGTCATCAGAACGTGACCATCGGACTCGGCGAGGACACTTTCCTATTGGTAATCAATGATGATTGATGACCATGCGTCTATCTTGCACGGATACGGAGATATGGGGCTTCAAAGATTTCGGGGTCATGAGTTTGACCTTTTGGGGTTACGTGACGTCATCGGTCATGTGACCATTCGATTCGGCATATGTGGTTTCCTATTGGTGGTCCATTGTAACCATGCGTCTGTCTTGCACCATTACGGAGATATGGGGCCCCAAAGATATTGGGGTCACGCCCTTGACCTTTTGGGTCACGTGACATCATTCTCCATTGACTTAGCAGGTTGCCATTAACACAGGCTGCGCTACCACGTGCCTGTGATGTGCTTCTAACTCAAAAACAAGTTACAAAAAAGCCGAATTTGGTATAAACGTTTTCCGTGGTAGAAGCAGCAACCAGTGCACCGGTTTTCAGCTTAAATGCTCAACGGCCAACGTCATCGGCTGTCAAAAACCTTGAGATGATGCATATCTTGTGTAAATGTTTTACTTACTCGCCAGGTGGCTAATGCTTATTGGGTGGCTTCATACAACTGTCAGCAACTAGACTTTCACACACTCTGTGCATAGTCTAGTTGCTAAGAGTTGTAATAATGTGTCACGTATTGTGTTTGCTTTAGATTGGTTGTTTTATTTCAGGTGGCTATGCATTCTCCCAGGAAGAACAGGGAGTTGTAGATCAGGTTAGTTTCTCATGATACCATAATGATATATGATCCAGTTGTATCTTGTAATTACCTTGGGATAATGTTGTTATTGTTATCTTCTAATTGTTTTCTAGATTAAACTGACAGCTTGTCTGTCAATTTATAAGTGCAAATTCTTATTCTTATTTTATTAGGTAAATCATAATCTCATACTTGGGGCCGTTAATTAATCCCAGTCTCAGTTACTTTCAGCCAGCTCCACCGTGACCTTCTAGTCCGCACCTCACTGCCAGTACCAAAATAAAGCTATTGAATGACCATTTGTGTTGACAACCTGCCCACAGTTGTTCACATGATGGTGAAAAAGTGAAATTGGTGACTTTGATCATGTGCAATTACACTACCGTGACACACTGTAACTATTCAAGTTAGAAAATAAGCTGAATTGTCACGCACAGTATGAAGAAGTGAATGAAGCTTTAGTGTCGATACTTTTGATACTGACACTGTCTCTCTTGTGTATTAATTTGCTTTGCAGTCGGAGCTGATCCGCGCCTACGACAGTACGCATATCAAGCCTTCAGGACTGTGATTCAGATTCCGTCATACTACATGTACATTTATGACTCTCTCAAGCCATCGCATTTCACACTGGCCATTAGGTAGCACATTCAGTCACGCTGCATACAATGTAGCCCACCGTCACTTGCACCAGTGCATAAGTATGATGAGACTAGTGCATTGCATTGTTATAGTTTCACTGTCCAAGATTATTGGAAAAAATGACGATAAACTATCTGCAACCAACTAGGCTGGCCTGTCTGCCTATAAGACATTTAAAGTTTCACACTACTGTTGAGTCTACACTGTTATTGCTGTTACAGCCTAGCTTATTTTAGTTTGTGTTAGTTTACAGCTTAAGAATGCCAACCAACCAACCACATAAATGAGTTTTTTGAGACGTCACACCTGGGAATCTAGCAGTGGTGATTGGTGATAGTGTGATGGAATTTATGTATGCCTGTGCACTGATGAACTATGCACTTATCAGTGTCATCTTGCTCAGACCATATATGCAGCTATAACTGTTAACTTGTTAACTGTATGGCTGCTGTATGGTTTTTTGTTTTTTTGTTGCATTGGGTACTAAATACCAGTATTCTTCAGATTCTATGAATTGTTTTCAGTATTGAAGTTTAGTATCAACAGAAACAAGCCCGTGAAGAGGGGAAGGTTTTCAGGGCCCCGTGGCATTTAGCGGGCCCTGTCATTGCTCAAAAATATTTTAGCTAAGTCTACATTTTTGACAGCAAAACTGATAATCTGAATGGAGCTTACATCAGTCGTCAGTTGTTGCTTGACGGTCGTCTGACGATTTTTGGATGAATGGCAAGCCAGATTTAAACCAGATTGGGCCCTGTTGGAAAATGTGGTTAAAATGTGGGGGTTTCACAATTTTCTGACACTACAGTGCAGAAACTTATCACAAATTGAACGTTGCAACTGTAGTGCAGAACACATTATGTTGTACTGCACCAACTTTTAAGTCGCAACGTGGCATAAAGAGGCCCCACAGACCAAAAAATGTTGAACACAACATTCTGTAGCCTATGGGGCCCTCTTCTGAATATCAACATCAATATTATACTGCAGCAATAACAGTCTTTGAGGACAAAAATCTGTAACCCGTCATCACAGATTCAATGTCAGTCTTTGTCTGTGCCAGTACAAAAAAAGCTGGCGCAACAGTAATGGTATGAGAAGTACACCAGAATGCACCATCCTCAAAAGCATAATTCAAAAATGTTCTCGGATATGACCTGCCCCCAGACACCACCCCATCATAGGCCCCATGAGAATGGTTTCCAGGGCCCACTGAGGCTCTCGACCTGAACAGTTATTATTAAGAAAGATAGCTTTTACTTCTGGCAAGTAGTGTGCATTTTTTGGATGCATTGCTTGTGTTCACATACGTTAATAGTTGCACAGTAACCTAATTACGAGGATCATCCCAAGTTTCCGGCCTCGACATATTAGACAATATTATTTTCCACAATCTGTACATCAGCGAAACGTGCATCCTTTACGAGCTCTAATGAGTTGGTTGTGGATACGACGTCATTGTAATTTATGACGTCATAGAGCTCTAAACCAAAACGATTTGGAGCGCTAACACAAACAGCTTAGAATCAGGCTCACTGTTGCATTTTCCAGTATGTAGCTAGATATACCAAATTGGAGCCTTCACAAATACGTTTCTGAATTTTTCATTTGCATATGTGAATCTACGACAACTATGTTTGCGCTACCCGCAAATAACAGCATTCGAGTTAATCACGACTTCATGCAAATACGAGCGGCATTCAAAAAGTTCTGAGCTTCAATATACTATACAAAAACTTTTTATTGTCTATATATCAGTAAAAGATACCTTCCTTGAGTATTTGTGTGAGCAGATTGTGGAAGTGACGTCATTGTAATTTATGACGTCATAGAGCATTGAGCTGAAACGATTTGGTGCGCTAACGCAAGCAGCGTTTGAATCGGGCAGGTAGTTGCATGAAACTGTTTCAGTCTGTAGCTCGATTTACCAAAGTGGGGCTCCATGGCATCTGATTTTACGAGAGCTCTGACAAGTAATATGAATTTTTTTATTCGTGTCTGTGAATATACTGTAGTCTAATTTGTGGTTGCCACAAATAAGGGCATTTCAGCAAAAAATACGATGAAATGCCAATATTTGACAATATCAAAAAGATTTGATTTAAAATTTAACTGTTAATTATATCAGTTGTGTTAATAGAAGGAAAATCTGATTTTTTGAGTAGGTACATGAGCCCCTGATGGATAGGGGAGCTGAGAGCAAGCCCTATGCACCCTCCCCTAATTTCAGCACAGTCCAGTCTAAACTCAAGTTACCCAGCTGGCTGTTCACAACTATGACTTTGTACGCTAAGACCACTCTGCACTCGGCAATGACCTGACCTTCACTGACTATTAGCTGTTTTAAAATTTGAAATCTGGTTATGATGGTGTCCACTATCCACAATGGTGAAAAATCGTTTCTATTTAATTCTGTGTGACGTCATAAATCACGACGTCATATCCGCAGCAGAATCACGAGTCCGTAAAAAGTACACATTTCACTGATGTATAGATTGTGAAAAATATCGTTGTCCAATATGTCGAGGCCGGAAACTTTTGGGATGACCCTTGTATGGTAGGGTGTTCTGCATTGAGCTTTATTTTTTTTATATTGATTTACGTGTTGCTTTGAGTCTGCTGATATATCAAATAGTTGTGAATACTTTATGCAGTTTTGTTACCTATGGTTTTTGAGAAGTGCAATGTTTGTAAAATAAGTAACAGTCCTTAGTTAACCAGATTATAGAACTGTGCACTGCGCAGTTATAGAACTCTACACTGCATAGAGGTGAATCTTGAGGCCACCTTTGGTACCATTTGTCTGTGTAGAATCTAGGTGTCGGTGCTCACTCTCTTACCACATGGGATCCTGTGACTTTTATTTGCAAGAATGTTGCCTTTATTCGTCTAATTTTATTACCTTGCATAATTTATAAGGACTCACTGGCTGAACCTTCCAGCACCCATATTGGAACCCAGTATTCTATAGGGATTTTGGCTTATAGCGGAAAATTTTCTTAAAATATGCGGAACTTTTGAAGGCGAAATATGCGGCGCATATTTTTACGCATATTTCCGGCATATGTAAATTCGAGTGACGGAGAATCGTAATCGTGATCATTAATAGGTCTTTTCTGCACAGTTTTGACATTTTTGACTTCAATTTATTCAACGTCTAATTGCAAATACCGGTAATCGTTTGCCGCCAAAATATTTAGCAGTCCTGAAACAACGTTGGACAAGGAAAATGCTGAAAAATGCGATCGCATATGTAGAAATATGCAGCATATATGCAAATATATGTGAATTTTTGCATATGTGGCATAATTTTCGCATATGCGGTTCTGAAAATGCCATTATGTGCGGAAAAATATGCAATATGGGGGTTTTGGCAAAATATGCGATCGCATATAACCAACATCCCTAGTTCTAGTTCTAATGCAAAAGTTCTGGCAAACGTCACAGGATGCAGCCTGCAGGCCCTGCATAGTTGATTTTTGCAGCGATAGTCAAATGACTGTAGACATATACATGCATTATTGTGCAGTTCATTCCTGAGATACAAATCTCGCAGAGTGACATTATGTCCTTAGATGCAGCAATATTTTCGCTATTTTTACATGTTGGCTAATTAGACTACACTGTCACTTAGCTTTTAGCCACATAAAAATGGCTTTGCGGCAAAAAATGCTGATTTGTAAATCGTACCGACTCTTTCATCGACATACATATACAATGTACATTGTACATGTAAGCGCACATTGTGCATGTGTATAAAATACCGAGTTACACAGTAGAGGTCTGCACAGGGACAGAAACTTGACCCCACCTCCACCCATCCCCATGAATACTGTACCCATCCCCACAGCCTTCATTCCTGTCCCCATCACTTCTGCCCCGATCCACACTGATTCACTCTAGTGAATGTTCACACCGAGCAAAATGTAGTAGCAATAAGACATGAGACATCAATAAAAGTTCAGTTTTGTCGATCAATATTGCATGGGAGAGGCATGACATACGTAAATAATGCAAATGTAGTAAGTTCAAAAGTTATTGCCTCGACCTGCTATGGCCTTGACCTGCGTGATACTATAGCTAGTGATGACCAAACACAACACGAAGATGGTAGTCATTTTATCGCGGTATTACCGTCAGCGTTGCTACCCAACACCAGCGCCGCAGTAACCCCATGAGATTTAGTCCCCATCCCCACAGTATTACCGTGAATGCGTCCCCATTACTGTGGTTTACCACGTTATTCCCATTGACCTCATCACCATGCAGACCTCCACTGTAGAGCACAGAGCATTTCTGTCTGTTTTAATGCTTTAATTTGCTAATAGTTTACATCATAGTATACATGTCATCAAATCAGTTACAGTCCTAACCTGTGTGACATGCAGTGTGGTGACATATTAACTTAAGTACGTTGTATCACAACTGCAGTTCCTCGTGGCCTCTTTGTAAAAGCATTAATACTTCATATAACATCAGTTTTCGAAAACCAGCGTTTTCTGGATTAACAACAGTACTGGTACAACAGGTACAGTACTGATGCTTACCTGCTGTAGAAAAACACTGCAGCATGATCGTTACACTGAGCACACACGTTAAGGTGCATATGCCACAATGGGTGTGACCATAACTAATGTCAAGATAGTGCAGTGTATGATATTTCGTTGAAATCCATGAACTACAAACTGAATTAGCATGTTTGAAACAGGGGTGCCGCTAATTATGGGATACTATGTAATTTCAGTATATCAAGAAACAACCACTCACACAGTGACCAGTGGTTTACAATTTTAGATATTATAAAAACTTGACTAAAATTTTAATTGAATGACTACACGAAATGAGAAAAAGAGAACTGAAAATCAGCTGAGGAATGCTAACTGGATCAGTAATGTTTTAGTTTCATTTGAAACATACATTTTTTTTAGTTTTTTTGCTGCAGTGTTTTTCTACAGCAGGTAAGCATCAGTACTGTCCCTGGTGTACCAGTACTGTTGTTTGCATTATGATACGTTCAATGCATTGTTACTGACAAAGGGATCAAGCAGTAGTGTACCCGTCTTAGACTGAGCTTGTGTTGAGGCCAAAGGTGGTCATTTTAAGCTAAAACTTTAAAGACAAGTTCAGAATGATTGTTTCAGTGACTAATTAAAATTTAGTAAAAATCTGACAGGTATTAACGATTTTACACTAACTTATCTATAGGGGTGCTGCTAATTTTGGGACACGGTGTATTATGTTTGCAATAATCATTGCAGAGGCAACAAAAAACTGACTTGTGTCAATACAACAGTACCAACACACAGTGAAACCGGAATAAACGAACTACAAGCGAAACAATAACCAGTTCAACATTCACTTGCAGCAAAGCAATTACGGTGCTTAAAACAGTTTTAGTTACTCTCGTGTACCAGTAGTGAATTTTGATGAATTCATATATAAACCGAACAACATGCCTTAACCAAACACAACACATCGCCGAGAGCAGAAGTAAAAACAGCAGCCTAGCAGATTCACCAGAATATAATGGACAGATGTCATCATGTAACATTTCTGCTGACTGATTCAGGCTCTAGACAGAATCTCGGCTGCTAGCTAAATGTTGGAGCCAAGTTTCGCTGCCAGACGTTCAAGCACACGCTTGGCCTCGCATTGTGGAAAGTTGCTCAGGTCGTAGTACTGCGGCGTGATCTGCAGCAGCCTGCAATGTCACATATGTACAATACTCGTGATAATATACTACAGATACCGGTACTCCATTAACTTGCTTGATGTTCACAGCTTCATGATGAGTTCCAACATGATATCATAAACAAAAAATTATAATACCCCACCATGCACGCCACAATCAGTGCTTTGAAGAATAAAAATGATTTAAGCTTGGAAGCTGCACAAGAAGACATTCTGTGGATGGACTTCAGTCATGTGAAGTTGTAAACTAATGCAGTACATTACAGCAACACTAGAAAGCACAGAACAGAGTGTAAGCCTCTGCAAATGCTGGCCATATAATGTTCCCAGCCAAAATACTATTTACTGTATTTAGTATAAGCAACTAAAGTAGTGCAGTTTCATTCTAATTAGACTTGAAACAAAAATGCACCAACCGATAAAAGCAAAGCACGTTTTCCACAGATGATGCAGTAAACGAGAATATGATTACCAAACTGTTATAGTTTGTTTCCCCACATCCTTAATATGCAGCAAAAAAATTAGTTGAAAAATTCATCTGTAACTTTCTTAAACCACTGACAGAGAAGCATCCAGAGAGTGGAGACAAAAAGTAAAACAAAACAAATAAAACATCAACAGACGCACCATTCGGCTTTGATGTCAGTCACGGTGCGAATGTAGTTCTTGGTGGTCAGCACAAATTCATTGTAGAGAACCCACTCGGGCTTGTGGTCCAGACAGGTAGACGGATGCAGCTGCACCACCTGGTTGTCTTTCACAGTCAGGTAATGACCAGTCCGCTCGAGGTGTGCCACCTGCAGACACACAGCAGTAGTGACTATGTTCAGCATATCATGCTACCCCCAGTTTCACTGAAAATAACAGGCTACAGCATACAGAGGTCTAAGTCTAATCTCTTAACACAATGTTTTAATGCTAGTGTTTTGCGACACAAAAAAACTCTAGAAGCTTCCATAGATTTCCTTCACGACTAGCTTACAAACAACTACTAACTGACAAAAATCTGCAAACTGGCTCTTAAAACATGCATGTAACAATTTATCAGCAAAGACCAGTTAAAAACCACTATTCAGTTTCTGAGGTGATGTAGATTCACCTACAGAGTAAACATACACAAAATTCCAAACAATTTAGGTGCAATGCATGAAACGCACATCACACCAATGAAATGAAACAGTCACCTTTCAAAAAACAACTTACAAGGTGCAATGATACCATAAACATAAAGGATGAGCAAGGAAAACTTAAAACTTAGCAATATAGTAGAAAGACAAATACACATGGAGCCAATAGTACTCAATCTCATATGTATGATAGTTTGTCAACACAGTCAGGCCTGGCCAGTGAAGAAACTTGTTGCTGTAATCACCACCCGGAAGTTATAATCACATTTGACTGCAACACACAGAGTCAGTAGCATCAAAAACGTCTGTCGGCATCAGATCGTACCTGCATGAAGTAGCCAGAAACGAGAGCCTTGCGGATGTTGATGTAATAGTCTCGGCTAGAGAAGTCAGTGCTAGAGCGTCGCAGGTTAAACCGGTCCATGATGCGCGACAGCTGCTGGCGCACGTTGTCGGCACTCTTCAATGACCGGAAGTTGATGAAGTTGTCGTAGCACCACTGCGGGTCATCGTGATCTTTCCATGTGTTCACATGCACACAACCAAATCAAATAAACGTCTGTTATGCTGTTCTTGCAGCCAAAATGCTGCATTATTACAATATGATAAAATACATTTGCAAACAACCTTGAGCAAGTTGCTAACCTATAGTGTGCTCAGACCAACTCAGCCTCCTAGGCTCTGCGTGACGGGAAATGAGTAGTGGCTTACGGGCTATGCGGTGAAGTCCTAGTGTGGCTGATTGGGGCGGTGGTATGTCTGCTGTAAACCGCGAGTCCAATTGTTCGTTAACGCGAGCAATGGATGGCCGCTTACTGCGCTGCAGTATCATTAGCTCATACCGATCAGCGCCAATACCGAGATTGTAAAGCACTTCTGACCAACGGTAAGAAGTGCTATAGCAAGTGTTGGCCGTTTTTTTAATGTTCCAACAATATACAAGAAATCTGAGCTAATGCTCACGAGACATGCGAAAGCCTATAGCAGTTTTGATTCAGTAGTTTAGCTGAAAAATGGGGTGTTCATGCTAAGTTAATGTACAAATACCAAATTCTCTATCTGGATCGCATAATGATAGTAGCGTGGTGCCACCTTGTGAATGATATAGACTTGTGTTGCAGCCCGAAATCGCCAAAAAATCCACAAAACCCCCTATTTTAGCGTTCAAGGTCATTGAATTCGGCGCCAATCGAGAGCCAGTGTACAAATTCCTATTAATGAGTAATAGTAACCTAGGCCCTATCTTGTTCCACCCGTGTGAAGGACAGATGGACAGACAGAATTGCGATGGCTAAGACGCGATGAAAGCAGTAGCTCCTTTCATGCATAAAAATATAACAAGTCAATCAATGCAATCAATCAGCGTTAGTTAGTGCTGGGCATTGTAAACCAATTCTCGAGGTAGCAGCACCATCGAACAAAATTCACAAATTATGCGGTAAGATATGCAAGCCATTTCACCAAATACTGTGCATCAGAAATGTACTAAATAATAAATTATTGCTCTCACAATACAACGAAGTCATACAACAAAAATTTCTATCACTGTTTGAGTTAGATTTGCGCGAATTTGGGATAAAATACAACACCTTTATTACAGTCATGCCGAAGTGCACATAACGATAGTTCCATAGCTCCACCTTGTAAATGATATAGACTTGTGTCGCAGCTCGAAATCGCCAAAAAATCCATCAAACCCCCTATTTTGGCGTTAAAGGTCATTCAAGGTCATTGAATTCAGCGCCAATCAAGAGCCAGTGCACGACTTCCTATTAGTGATTAATAGTAACCTACGCCCTATCTCTCACCATTACTGAGATACAGTGACTTATTGGCCAAAAATCGCAAATTTTGCCCACCCTCTCTCATTTAGCGCTTTTGTTCGGGGCGAGCCCCTTCGAATTTATGTAAAAGCTTTACGGTTTCTGAAAGTAGAGTCTTCCACGCAGCCAATGGTGAACATTTGGTGATCATTTTTGACTGATCCACCCGTGTGACAGACAGACGGACAGAATTGCGATGGCTAAGACACGCTATAGCAGTACCTGCTGTCGCACATAATTTTATTATAATGTTACAACAAATATCATGCACGTGTAGTTTTCCTATAAAAAGTTCATTCATGCTTGGTAGATAAATAATAATTTAAGTAAACACATTCACAATCATCAGTTAAGCATTCCACAATGCGCAAATTACGTAAAAAAATGTTAGGGCACAGTAAGTTCAAATCAACAGTTGCAGCGCAGAAAGAGTAAATACACTCTTTTTTCCAAATCATTCCAAAGAGGCAAAAATGGTTGCATAAACATCTACTAACAGGCAAATAAAGTTGATTAATTAATACAGCTAATGAGTAGACTACAAGTACACACTCTGCTTGAAGGCGTGGTAGACGTTGAGGTATGTCAGATGATCGCCATCGATGTGAGCAAACCTCATCTTAGCTTCATCGGCTTGCTTCTTCACCTCGCCCGGACGCACGAAGCACTGCGGGACTACACCACAGTGATGGGCAGGGGCCGGCCGGCGCACATAGCGCAGCCGCCCATTCCCATTGCCATTTAGTCACTTGAGCCCAACACTCACTCCATGCAGTCAGTACATTCTACACACTACACCCGGCCTCTGCTTAGTAGTGTAATCTCTCCTCCCTTGCCAGACCCTCTCTCCAACCATCTGCACCTTTTCCTCTCATATTTCTCGTTATTAAAAACAGAAAAGTGAGCTGCGACCCTCTAGAGCATAGGTGGTTGCTCATCTCCCTGTCAAGGCCATTGAAACTGTAGATGGACAGATAACTAAATCTATGTGCAATGCCATACTTACGGTCTGACCTCATTAATTCATCTTCCTACACTCACACAAAGCTCAAACTGAAATGGGAGTTATATCACTAAACTGACAAGATCATCCGTGGCAGCACAGTAATAGCTCAAACTAATCAGTGAACTACACAGCTCAGTGAAACTGTAGTTAATAATGCTACTTTGTAACCACTCCAAATAAACTGCTGACAATGACAGGTAATGCAAATGACTCTGTTGATAATACAATTATGCATTAATGGTGACTGAAAAATACCACAAAGCAACAAAAAGCTACACCTATACTACAAATAGTTTTACTTGACATAGTTGATCAATCAATAAAAACAGATTTACATTAGAGCTATATGTGGCGACGAATAAGAAACACATAATGGCAGAGACAAGCCTTAATTTACTATAGACAATGTCAAACAGTTCAGTATTGAAATTAATGCTCAAAAGTGTTGACAAGCTCTGTAGGTCTACATTCTATGACAGCTGAGATCCAGACTAAAGAGGCACTAACACTAAAGGCTTGCACTGATAACGATGAGACACACAAAGTAACAGTTTAATTAATGCAGCGGCTCTACTCACCAGACAGCATGGACACGATGGACAGAATCTCATTGGAACAGTTGCAGTCGCAGCTGGCAATCACCATCTTGGCCAGCTGAGGGTCAAGAGGAAACTCTGCCATCATTGAGCCAAGCTCAGTCAGCTCTCCGTCGTCATCGATGGCTGCCAGGTAGTTCAGCAGCTCCAGTGCTCGCATCAATGTCTCTGGAGCTGCAGGACACAGAATCACATGTACGACAACAGACATGCTGCATCAGTACCATCTTATTAACACTTCTAAACTCGCTAAGAAACATTCACTGTTATTGGACGGACACATGACTTCAACGAATACTTTTATGGAATACTTCAAGTCAAAGCCTTACAACATGTGCACATAAAAGGAAGATTCATACATTTCTAAGGCCCCGAAAAAGCTTCAGTCAGCTACATGTGAAGTTAAGTGCCAACATATATTTAATTATTTATGCCTAACAATAAACCCATGGTTCCTACTACTCTGCAGAATTCATTTTCCCTGACTTTCCAAGACAAAATGAATCAATTTCCCTGAGTAATTTGTTCACGTGAAATAACAATGTTGGCTTTCAATCGCTTGCAATTGCACGAGAAACAAAGGTGGCGAAACAAATTTTAAAGTAGAGACAAAAATAATCTGCGAGCAAAGCAAGCACAAAAAAACAGTTCAAAATTATTTCTGCATCTCTGTTAACTTTTGCACCCTGGTACTTTGACTTTCCCTGACCCTCTTATTTTTCCCTGACTTTGAAATGTAAAATTCCCCGACTTTTTCAGATATTCTGATTTTTCCCTGACTTTCCCTGACCATAGGAACCATGTAAACCAAATGTACGATAGATTCCAGTTGATTTCACACTGCACTGCTAGTTTGTTTACATAAAAACATAATTACAGCATCCACATGACAATATGACAACAAATGCCAAATATACTGAAGAACTTCATTATCCACAATCCAGTCATAGCAAGTCAGTTCACTATACGTAAGCCACACACCACAGCTCATAAAATTCGGAAGCAGAACTCAATTTAAACAATTTTTGCACCAATAATTCTCACTTATGACATTATCATCCACCAGTAAACACACCAGGTGGATCCATGAAGTCGAAGTGGACGAGGTCATCAATGCCAAGTTTCTTCAGCTGCAGCACAACGGCACTGAGATTCGACCGGAGAATCTCAGGGTAAGTGTTGTCCTGCATCTCTTGCTTGTACGCCTTCTCCGTGTACAGTCGGAAACACTTGCCGGGACGTGTACGACCAGCGCGGCCAGCCCGCTGCTGCGCACTGGCCTTACTGATGGCAGTCACCAGCAGCGACTCCACACGAATACGAGGATTGTACACCTGCACGTACAACATGCACACATGTATATATATATATGTGATGACAAGACACAACATATACAACACACAATACAAAACAATATACAATTCAATATGATACACACACTTTTGTCAGATAACATAATTTTACAACTGTTAATCAAAATAAAGCAAGAAGTAGGGAAAAACATAGACAAAGCAACCTTTACACAGATCCTAGTTAACAGACCTGAGCTATCATTATCACATTCACACCTAACTAAAAACAGTATCAGCTCAGTTATTTATAATCTTCTCACAAACAAAAAAAATACAGAACAGCTACAAAAACCTGCATGTACAGTATGTTCTGTATGACATGAACAACGAACCTTCTGCTTAGCAAATCCTGGATCTATGACAAAGACCACTCCATCAATAGTAAGCGATGTCTCAGCAATATTTGTTGAGACGACCACTTTCCGGCCAATAGCTCCATTTGGCCGTTTCGGTGGTGCAGGCTCAAAGATCCTCTGCTGCAGGTTGGGTGGCAGTGTAGAGTACAGAGGAATGCATTTCATCTCTCCCACTTCTGGTCCGAGGTTGTCCACCTCTCTCTGTATTCTCTTGCAAGCTTCATCAATCTCCTACACATCAAAGACTGCATGTTTTACAACTAATCAAATAATCTGATTATTATCAGATGCACAAGTAAATGATAGATACGCAAAAAGCAGAGGCTACTGAGCTATAAAACAAAAAGTTTAAGCAGCTGTGAGACATTTTTGCACGGGTGGGTGTTGAAATGATAATTCACTGTTACTAACTGATAAATCCATGCCTCTCAAGATTTTTTACTTACTTCCTTACTTACTATCTAATACAGTGGACATTATCAAGAAGCCTCATGAAAAAAAGCTAGACCAAACAAACAGCCAAACAGACCTCCTGTCCTGTAAGAAAAAGCAGAATATCTCCCTCCGTTTCCTCACACATGTGGATCTGCACAACTGTACGTATAGCAGCTTCCAGATAGTCTCTCTCGGGTTCCGGCGTGTAAAAGATTTCTACCGGATGTGTACGACCGGGAACACTCATCAGCGGAGCATTGTCAAAGTATTGCTGCAATAAACCAACGTCCAGTTACTGCACAAGCAATACTATTATTTTAATATATATATTCACATATCTTCTTTAACTGTTATCCATGTCAGCAGCATTATCATATTTATTAATTACATGTCCTATTTACGAGAATCCTCCTCGTTGCCTTCTATTTCTCTTCGCACTACATTACATGCCTATCATTCCCTTTCACGGTATCAGTCTTTGTTGTCAGACAATAGCAGACAAAAAACAAAGAACATGTTTAACTACACTGTGTCCCAAAAAAAACATCCCTGACATTATTGACTGTAACTTGAAAACCACTTATCAGATTTTGATAATTTTTGGTACAGATATTTCTGACACGACCTGCCATCAAATGACCATTTAGTTTCCCACCTAACCCAACGTTTGTTTCTGCACTACCTGGGGAAAGCACAACCAGCGAAATATCACCTTTTTATCCAATGCGATATGATTGCTTAATTAACATAACACGTAAAAACATATTTTGTTTACATTTCTGACACTGTGCCTGACATTTCATTCAGTTATCCATTTTTCAACTGCCTACAGTAAAATTGCTTGAAGTGTTGGTCCACTATGCAAACACAAGCAAGGAGACGCTTTCTCTATTCACTTGACAGCAGTATTGATAATGTTCTGCTCCAGACCAATACAGGCTTTACTAGTCTTTTCTGACTTTACAAACATTCCTAAACTTCATCTGTTGGACACACTGCTGCAAGACAGTCAAACCTTGTAATAGATCTGATGCTGAGGCCCACAAATTAGGACAAATGGAATTTATTGACGTTTTCACGTTTATTTTAACACGTATTATGCCTGGTCTGCTTTCTTCAAGTAGTGCGAAAGCAGACGTTGGGTGAGGTAAAAACTAAAACACTTATTTAGTAGCCAGTGGTGTCAAAAATATTTCTGCCAAATATTATTAAAATCTGCTAATCTTTATTCAAGATACAATCGATAATGTTGGGGATGTTTTTTCAGGTTTTCTGTTTCTTTTAACGCATATTTCGCTTGATCTGCTTTCCCCAGGTAGTGCAGAAACAAACGTTGGGTGAGGTGGGAAACTAAATGGTCATTTGATGGCAAGTTGTGTCAGGAATATCTGTACCAAAAATTATCAAAATCTGATAATTGGTTTTCAAGTTACAGTCGAAAATGTCGGAAATGTTTTTTTTTGGGACACAGTGTAGTTCTCTGGGGGTCAGGTCAAATCAGTTACTGCTACTATCAACATATTGCATGTACTTCTGATGTGACAAAGAACTTAGGCAAGCACACCTGGAACTTGCCGGCATCCAGCGTAGCACTCATGATAATAATCTTGAGATCGGTGCGCTGACGTGCGACTTCCTTCAGCAAACCCATCAGAATGTCGGTAGCCAACGTTCTCTCGTGGGCTTCATCCAGCATAACAACACCGTACGCCTCCAGCAGTGGGTCAGACATGGCCTCACGCAGCAGCATTCCATCCGTCATATACCTAGCCACATACCAAGACTGTGTGAATCTATACAGCACAGATTTGTAGGAATGTCCATTGTCCAATATATTGAACATAACAGTACTTGGAGAAAATAAATATAAAATTTTAGAAACAAAATATTGTAATATAATATGGCTAAAAGTAGCCATTCAGTACAAATCTAAACAACAAATCTAAAATATTATATCCAGCTGAATATGAAACAATGCCAATGTGATCCAAATTAAATGCACAATAATTCATCACATCCAATTCTGGCAAGAAAGAAGTAGGGAAAAACATAGACAAAGCAACCTTTACACAGATCCTAGTTAACAGAGCTAACTAAAAATTGCATGTGCACTTATTAACACTGTCATATACGATACTACTGATAGCAACTAGGGTTCGAATGACACTAGTATTGGCATACCGGGCATTGGCCAATACTGGCCGGTATTGGGGTGGATCGAGTATTGGGTAATATTTTTTACACGCGAATGCTTTCAGCGTCTCGGCCATCACAATTCTGTCCATCCGTCCGTCCATCCACCTGTCTGTCCGTCCACCACAGGGGTGGATCAGTCAAAAATGGCGCAAGATAGGATCACCAAATCTTCACCATCGGCTTCCTGGAAGACTCTAGTTTCAGGAACCGTAAAGCTTTTCCATAAATTCAAAGGGGGTCACTCCGAACGAGGGCGCTAAATGAGAGGGGGATGGGCAAAATTTGCGATTTTTAGCCAATAAGTCGCTGTATCTCAGTAATAGTGCGAGATAGGGCCTAGGTTACTATTAATCACTAATAGGAAGTTGTACACTGGCTCTCGATTGGCGCCGAATTTGATGACCTTGAACGCCAAAATAGGGGGTTTTACGGATTTTTTTTGGCGATTTCGGGCTGCAACACAAGTCTATATCATTTACAAAATGGAGCCATGGAACTATCATTATGTGCACTTCGGCATGACTGTAATAAAGGTGTTGTATTTTATCCCAAATTCGCGCAAATCTAACTCAAACAGCGATAGAAATTTTTGTTGCACGATTTCGTTGTATCGTGTGCACAATAATTAATTATTTAGTACATTTCTGATGCACAGTATTTGGTGAAACGGCTTGCATATCTTATACAGCGTAATTTGCAACATTTGTTCAGTGATGCTGCCACCTCGAGAATTGGTTTACAACGCCCAGCACTAACTAACACTGATTGATGGCACTGATTGACTTGTTATATTTTTACGCGCAAAAGCAGCTACTGCTTTCATCGCGTCTTAGCCATCGCAATTCTGTCCGTCCGTCTGTCTCTCCATCTGTCCGGCCGTCCCTCACACGGGTGGAACGCGACAGGGCCTAGGTTAGACCTTGGCGCCACGCTACTATCGTTATGCAATCCAGATGGAGAATTTGGTGTTTGTACATTAACTTAGCATGAGCACCCCAATTTTCAGCCAAACTACTGAAACGAAACTGCTATGGGCTTTTGCGCATCTTGTGAGCATTAGCTCAAATTTCTTGTTGTGACTGTGAAATCCAATACCAATATTTACTCACTAAGTATAAGTGGATGCCGTCCACCACTGTCTGCTGTCTAAGCCACGATCAAACAGCAGTCGGCGGCGGGTGGCAGCCACTATACAGCGATAATTATCTCGATTTGCTAGCAAACAAGTGGCAGGAGGAGCGGGGTACGGTAGGCGGATTGACCCCTCTGCCATACGCCGTCTCACACTTTAGACCTAATCTCAGTAACGGACGTGGCGAGAGGCCGCTGATCTGACGGTATCGGTATTGGATACTGGTATCGGTAAGACCCAATAATATTGAGTATTGGGTGCATTTTTTGGTATCGTTCTAACCTAATAGCAACCAACCAAACATAGCTTTTAGGTATCATCGCCGCTTACTTCAGAATAGTTTTCGACGAAGTACAATCCTCAAATCGGATGCTGTATCCAACCTCCTGGCCTAGTCCTACATCCATCTCCTCAGCCACACGTGCTGCAACGGACATAGCAGCGACTCGACGAGGCTGCGTGCATGCCACTCCTTTTTTCACAAAGCGCGCACGCACCCACTCCAGGCACCACTGAGGAATCTGTGTGCAGCAGGAAAACAATGAAAATGAAAAACAAGTGCTGTCAAACAGTCTCCATGAGCTATCTTCAATGAACTCACAGGCTTAAACAATGGCTAATAATCTATAAAAAATACATCAAATTAGTGAAATTGCAAATTCATTTACGAGGGGCGTTCAGTAAGTTCCAGGACTACGTCCTTAATACGACGACAGTAAATCGCACATTTCTGACAGTTATGTTACTTTTCAACATATTCTCTCTGCAGTTTACTGCAATGTTCCCATTTTCCCACAAGTTGGCTTGAACCCATAGCATTAAAAGTTTTTTTTATTGGCACCTATAGAAATTTCTGGACAAAATGCTGTAGAACATCTTCATCGTTTTAAAACTTAATGTCTCCAAGTGATTCACTCTGTGGTCCAAACAAATGAAAATTACTTGGAGCTAAATCTTGCCTGTATGGCAAATGCTGTAGCAGTTCCCAGCCCATCTCTTCAATTTCCTTAACTGTCTAGTAATGGGCCAATTGCACGGTGGGGCACTGCCATTTTAAAGAATGACACCTTCCTGCAGCAAACCTGGTCAATTGCTTTGAATTGCTGGTCGTCATAAATCAGACAATAATGCCTGGTAATATTGTTCATTCACAGTATGTCTTTCAAGCAAAAAAGTCTGCAAGAACAACTCTTTAAGTAAACCAAAAACTGCTTTGTCTGCATCTGATTGTTTTTGCCATATGCAGTGCTCCAACACTGACATCATCACTAACTGACAAATGATCGCTGCAAAAGCAGGCGAACTATTGAAATACTTTCAAACGTGATAAAGTGTCACTGCTAATTACTATAAATAATCAACAATAAATTTCAGCACATTCTACACCTTCTGCAATTAGAAAATTTTATGATTATTCTCTAATCTAATTCTCTAAACAAACGTCAATGCCCATCATTTATATATTAATAATAATGATGTCACAAGGTGACGTCATAAACGAGACTATGTGATGTACAATAGTGGCAGTACAACATATATAATAGTTTTGGTTTTCAGCTGTCACAGTGTGCTTACTGAGAAGAACAGTCCTGGAACTTATTGAACGCCCCTTGTACTAACTTGTAGGCATTTCACAGTTGATGTCAAGAAAATAACCCAAGGGTGGACAGACAAAATGCAAACAAATGCTTCTGGACCTTCTGGCACCTACTGGCAGATGGCAAAAGCACAATACTGTACTGCAATACTGTACTGAACAAGAAGCAAACACGATTGCAATGCAAGTAGTCTTATCTATCAACAACCAAAATATAAATGCCTCTAATGGTTCCAAAACAATGTTCTAAGCACATTCAGAAATAATAAGAGACAAACATAACCCTTACCTGTGTTGTTTTTCCTGACCCGGTTTCACCAACCAATACAAGACCCTGGCTTTTATTCAGTGTGTCAAGAAACTTGTCCTTGTATTCCCAAACAGGTAGTGTTGTTCGTTTTCTGTACAACTCCCAGTATTTCGGTGTAAATGGCAATCCTACAAAATATATGCCAAGTATGTTTGACGCTATTCACTGTACACTATATATATCTTTATTTCGTCATACAAACAGCAGCAACACAATACACAGATAAAAAAAGAATAAAAGAAATGGACACAAAAAGAACACACACAGGCCTAAAACCTAAATAAAAACAGAAATACACAAACTCAGAAGATGCAATTATACAATAGAGGCATTAGCGATCTAAACAGAGTCGACTGATGTAATTTACTAAAA
>Ga0209367_1003038_pt1 | contig 22570 bp, 16 predicted proteins | sample WorMetLIZISLAND2_FD_187412 | JGI IMG/M metagenome (GOLD analysis project Ga0209367, IMG submission 187412) | Marine gutless worms symbiont microbial communities from Max Planck institute for Marine Microbiology, Germany - Olavius geniculatus... ... | reverse complement strand
CTGAACTAGCTTATGTGCAAATCACATGTCAAACTTATTTGCTGCTCTGTATTATACGCTAGTAAAACAATACACTATGAAATAGTGCGTGTACATAGCATCAGCAACTTAGCAAGCAGAGTTTTTCATTGACAAAATGTTTAAAAGTAAACACACTTGCAAAAGTCAGTCAAACAATGTCACAGCTTGTGTTCAAAGTGTCCGCCTTTAGCTGACACACAGCCGCGCAGGCATTTTCGCCATTCGTCCACTGCCTCGTCGATAACGCGCTGTTTCATCGTGGACCACAATTCAACCAAGCGCTGCTTCAGATCGGACACATCAACTATCGGAGACCTGTACACCTGCTCTTGAAAGTAACCCTAGATTTTATAATCGACAGGGTTCAGATCTGGGCTGTTGGGAGGCCACAGATCTGGACCGATGAACCTGAGCGTCTCATGTGCAAGCAGGGCCACTGTGTCTTGTGCTCGGTGTGCCGGTGTGCTGTCCTGCTGGAAGATGAACACTACCCAGTCAACAGTAAGCTGGTTCCCAGCCACAATGATTTCGTAAATGAGTAAATAAATATGCACCCATGTCAATAAATGTCTAGGCTAAAAACGTGCCAAATATTATCCAATTTCGTTTATATTTGACAAAGTTATTACAGAAACAAAACAGTTCCACTTTTTTATGGTTCACAGTGTACATCATGCAATTTTAGTTTGCAAGCAAATTCAAATTAAGTTTACTTGCAAACTAAAATTGCATGATGAATATTTAAGACGTTGTTTTGCATACGGCATCAAGCCATCAGGTTTTTTTTAATATTTTAAAATACATTCCTGTTTGTTACCTTAAAATAATTTTTATACTTAGACAGTTATTATGCTTGTTTCGTGGATCGATTGACTGAATGATTGTTACACACGACATTGCAGACACGAGTCTGACATTGTCGAACGTGCGTCGAGCTCAGCATGGTTTGTACCAGTGCTTCGCCAGCAACCAGGTCGGCACTGCGCATGCTTTTATCAGCCTCAACGTACTGCCCGCTGCAGATACTCACTTCGCTTCCGGTACGTTTCTTTATTATGCGGCCATCCCGATAAACTCAATACCGGTTTTTGTTCATTTATCCGTTCTGTCGGTCTGTCTCACTCCCATGCAAGCACCAGTCTTTTCACTGGACAAGAAAAAAGCGCAGGAAATTAGTGCGAACGTTTCTCAGGGCAAAAAGTAAATGGTAAATCAAGTTTTAGTTTAATAGGTAGGTCTAGAAGAACAAGCTTGTCGGACGTCAAAAACCTCCAGAAAATGACGCATATCTGGCGTAAATGTTTATTTACAGACGCTAGGGTGAAGCTTGTGAAAAAGTAAAGCTTTAATTAAGAATTCAAGATAAGTGAGTGCGGTAGGTCACGTTGGCTTGCTCGCTTTCTCTTGCAATTAATTTGTGTTTTTTTATTTTCAAAAATAATATTTTATTTTAAACTGGGCGGGCGCAAAGATTTCTCTTCTTTATGTGCCTGTAGGTGTTCGGACAGCCGCATACTCTGTCGACACAGAATATTATGAAGTTTTTTTTGCTGATGCGGTTTGTTTTCACAGCAGACTACGATGACGACGATGATGACGGAGTGATTGACGTCAGCGTGACGTCATCGCGTAACCATGGCGACGGTGACGTCAGAGATCATCAGTGGCGCCATTCAGCAAGACATCACCACGATAATGACCAAGGTTTCTGGTTTTTTACTGGATCCTTTTTCGTAGATAATATGGGTTTTCCAGAAAACTTTTGTGTAAAACTGGCTGCAGTGCGGCGTGACCAGGGAGGCTGCTCACTCTCCTAAATTTTGGGTTGTCGAAAATTTGTCGAAAAATCTTTTTCATAACAAAATATTTGTTTAAAAAGGCAAATTTCGTGACTGAAAACGTCCCATTTTGTGGAGATTTAAAGGCAAAATTAAAACTTTTAGTGCTCGTAATGTCATCTGTCGAAAATTTGCTGCCGTCGGTCGGAAAATGGCGCTTTCCGGCTTGCCTCGCTGACGTTTCTCACCCACGGCGCCGCTCGGTTGCTAAGGCCTTGAAAACACTGAGTGGGCTGACCCGGAACCAAAACTCCTGCCTGTTACGACTTTGCCTGTACTTCTTGATGATCTCATGCGCCTGGTGTGGTGCCTGTATTATGCTTTTAGCGATGTTGGCGACGCCATCGCGCCCCGAAGTATCTTCGGTGTCGGAAACGTCGGTCCTAGTCCAGTGGACAATGCCTTCATCCAGCCTGGCTCACGTCGCCTCGTTCCGACTGCAATGTAAACAGCTCAGTGAAGACCGGTCGTCGTCCGTCTGGAAGACAGTCGACGAGGATATTCCCGCTGGATGGCGCTCGTATGAAGTCGTCAAACTTCGACCCGGTATATATCTGATCGCACGTCTGCTTTTGTGTTGTTGACATATTTAGGAGGAAAAAAGTGGTTTTATTTATAGTTTAACTGTTAACGTAAGGCCAGACAAAGTGGCAAAAAATTATTTATATGAAAAATCTGCATCTAGAAGCAGTAGACGTACTCGCTAGGAGACGTAAAAACCTAGTCGCTTTTTTGCTCATTGTTTTAAAAACTTTTTGTTAATATTCTTTTTTATAAAATACTTTTACAAAAAAACTTTTTGTCTGTTCTTAATGTTTTAATGTAACTATTACATTTTTCACTATCGAGTAGTGAGTTGTTTATAGTGATTAGTGAGCTGTACGCGAATGTGTTGTGGCTAAACTGTCAGAGAAGAGGCAAGGTTGCTATTGATCGCTAATAGGAAGTCGTATATTGCCTTTCAGACGACACAAAAGTCATTGACCTTGGATGGTTTTGAAGAGTCATTACTCATTAGGCCGACGCACTTTGCTATGCCGATCGTGCGGTATTGTGGCTGAACGGTAAGTCGTAAGGCGTCGATTATGGTGCATTTGGACAGGGCGACGACGAGTTCCTATAGTCTTTCAATAGTAACCGTGTGCAGCTGTTTGGCCGCAATTTTCAATGCAAGGTTTTAACCTAGTAGTCGCCGTATCTCAGAAATGGTCGGGCCTCCCTGGCGACAGTAGGGCTTTTTGTTGTTTTTTCGTCTTTGCTGTATGGACTATTTACTTGAAATAAAATTAAAGATGATTGACTAACTGATTGATTGACAGGTCGCGTATATCGGTTCCGAGTGACGGCACTGTATTCAAACAGTGACAGTAGACAGAGTCTGCATTCAGCCAAGGTTGCTATTGGCAACGTGGTGATGACGTCACGCCCGCCGCTGAAACCACTGCCCAGACCTGTCATCGTGGAAACTCGACCGCTTTCACGCAGTGAACTCTTCATTGGATGGCAGGTTCGGTATTTGCAGTTTGTAGATATAAGCATAATATTGGTTATTGTTGTGATTTTTGTTGGTATTATAAAATGTAAAGTATTTCTCGAGTCGCAAAGCCAATAAAGTGACGCTTTCCTTAGCCCTTAGCCAGACACCAGCTTACGCTGCAGGAACACAGATACTGAACTGGTGGAATCTGATTCCTTTTTTATTAAGATTGTGCATTTATTTGAAAATTTTTTTCATTGGGAAAATTGCTTTGTCGTGTTTGTCTTTCCTTCTCCCAGTAGTGTCAGTTGACAACATGATTGCCGTGAGTTATAGGGTGTTTACACGATCCAGCAAACGTCCAGCAAACTTCCAGCAGACGTCCAGCATTAGCGCGTGTATTTTGAATACATTTACTTAGAGTTTGCTGGACGTTTGTTGGATCGTGTAAACACCGCATTAGAGTGTTCTTGGCGTTGTAGCCTATCTGTTTACTTTTACTTTATACGATTTTGTTTTTCATTTTGTTGCTGTATTTTTTGTTAACATTGTATGGTGCGTGAGGATTTTCAAATTCTGGTTTATTTTAGCAGACGACAGAACTTAGATATGCAGTATTTTAGTGATGTTTTAATGTTTGATATTCGGTAGCTGGACGGTGGCGGTACTCACGGGCCTGTGGACGGTTTCTTCATTTACTACGCGCCGTTTGATCGAGACGACTCTCTGTATGAAAAGCACGTGGTGCATGGCAGTAGTGTGAGACACGCCGTGCTGTCACGGCTTAGTGAGGCTACGCCCTACAGTATTCGAATGACGAGTTTCGGTATCGCCGGTCCGGATACTGTGAGTGGAGAGAGCGACTTCAGCAACAGTGTCGTCAAAGCCACGCTCGGTAACATAACATCATCTGAGCTAATCTCAATTACTGTTTTACTGCTGGCATTTTGGAACTTCACTTTTTGTCCAGAATTATATCATTATAGTTCGTCATTACTTGCTTTTTGCTTTACTGTCTAATTATAGGAGAAGAGGAAAAAGAAAAAATATTTATATGCCGTACAAAACTTTCCAACATTTGGCATTTACTGAAGTCATGGAATGTAGAGCGGGTGTAGAGGAATATTATGAGAAAGATTACACCCCGAGTCAGCGTAGAACTCCTCACAAAGCTCCGTCTGAATCATAGTACATTAGAACTTGGAGACCATCTTTTAAAATCTGCTTGATTCATTCTTCAGTTGCACGATTTGTTGCTAATGATGTTGTTATCATAGTACAATGTTGGTGGTCATGATTGTCGTGAATTTTTGATACTCTTTTCGGTTGAATTGTCTGTAACTTTTGGTTATTGTGCATAGTAGGCCTATAGTCAAAAATATGCTATAGTTAAGCTACGACATATTGCATTCTTCTGTGTTGTATCTAGTTTTATTGACGCGCTACAGCTATGCTGTAAGGCGTCTATATGGCACTATGTGTCGTCTGTCGTCGTCTGTCCGTCGTCGTCTGTAACGGATGTATTGTGGCTAAACGGTAGGTCGTAGGAGAAAATTTTTGTACAAAAATAATTAGCCCTGTGTCTTAAACCTTAAGCACGCAAAATTTTAGCGATCTAGCAAGGGAAACATTTTCAAATTTGGCGTTAAATGAAGAGGGTAAGGAAAATGTGCGTTTTTCAACAGAAAATTGGTCATATCACGGAACGGTGAGAGATACTGCCAAGGTTACTATTAATCACTAATAAAAAGTGACATACGTGAAGAAATCAAAATCATCGACTTTAGATAATCTTGAAAGCCAGTACTGTAGCAAGTTTTCCCCAGCAACAGCTGGGCTTTTTTGTATAGCTACCGTTTTGCGGTGAACTGAAGATTGTCATCGAAAGCGCGTTCAGAGCGAACGAAATGAACTGAACTGCGGCTGCTAGTTCGTTCGCTTGGGCTTTGTACACTACAGTTCGTGCAACGCAACTGAAAGTGAACTGAACTAGGCCCTATATTAGTTCAGTTTAGTTCTCTCGCTTTATATACGTTTTAATGATCGGCTGACGAGTTTGACATCGTTTTATGTGCACACGCAGAAGGTAAAGCGCTGAGAGACGATGGTAGCATCGACAGTGACTTCGGTCTCTCTAAACTCCGAATACACATGTGGTCGACCCCTAACACCGCCTCACCACCTATCCGCCACCACACAGCAGCTGGTACCACGTCCCCACTGAGTGCAGACGAGGACGAGACGCTAGAGGCAACCGAGAACCAGCTGATGTACGTGGTACTCGGCACCGTGCTCGGTGTCGTCGTGCTGATTGTTGTCGTCTGTATCGCCATGTGCACCTGGAGGCATCAGCAACAGCCCAGACGGGCTGTCGGTACGATCCTGAACTCATTTACTTACTTTATTTCTCTTTTTTTATTTTTTTTCTATCTCTTGCCTTCTTTCCCGTTACTATTTAAGGGTTTTTTTCGCTGAATTCAAGTAAGAGGTCTAGTAGCGATGTCAGCCCACTAGTGATTTGTGTGACATTCTGGACTAGTAAATGCTGGTAGCCTGGTAGCAAGCTAGAGAAACAATCGAATTTTGGCATTCAATCATACAAACTTTTTTCTACACTCCAAAGGGCTAAATCGTAACTGCAATTGTCTAGTTTATTATATATTTTGTTCTTTTTTGGTAAACCTCAAAAGCGCTCATCGTTGAATGTCAGCAGCAGTTTCACGAAAGTGACGAGATAAACAACGTAATTATTCTATTATTTCCTCCACCAGTTCACCAAACTGAAACGACGAAAAAGTTTAGTCCAAAAGTATAAACGGATTTTTGATGAATTTTGTAGAGAGTATGGGCATGACCCAAATCCAAAGAGGAAGTTATTGAATTTTGGTGGCAATTCGGATCTTATGTGGGTTCTGCATTCTTCAACGTTAAGAAATAATAGCTGTATTAAGTCGTTAGCATTCACCAGGCGGCAGCACTATTCTCAGCGGAAGTTTGCAATCTCTGATCGCTTCTGGTTGGTAATGTTGCAATATACAGCGGCGGTGAAGAAGCAAAAGCAGCAGCTTCGTCAGAACACGTTGGTTGGAGCCTCACTAGCGCCTTCTGCCGCCCAGCTACTGACATCATACCCGTCTAACATGACGTCACTCAAATCCAAAATGGCGGCCGATGACGTCATCATGCCGCAGCACCTGAGCGACGGCAACGCCTTGTATGCGAACGGACACTTTTCAGCCACGTTTGACAGACAGAAGGTACACGGTTTTTCACTTAAAATGGTTCGCTTTACAGTCGTCTTAATAGGCCACATTACGAGTTTTGCCCGTCTGTCTGTTTGTCTGTCCGTCCGTCCGTCCGTCCGTCCGTTTGTCTGTCTGTATGTCGACCGATTCTTTCAAGGTTTAATACGAATGTAGAAGATTGATTTGATTTTGAGAGAAAAGTTGTTTCAAACATTCGGCACGGTGGCCAAGTCATGTTAATCTGGTAACAAACAACATATTGCATGCTTCAAAATGTATAGAACGTAGGATGCGACGTGTGTTCAAAGACGTTCCAATAAGTATATTATTATTTTTTCAAGTTTTTGTGTGTGTATTGCTCACAGGCGGTGACTTCGAGCGCCAGTTACAGCGCATCCATTGGTCGACAGCTGCATGACGTCACTCATCCCAGCCACCCAGGTAGACGGACCGTGTCACGTGATTTCTTACAAATAGAAAGGAACTACAACTACAAGTAGTGGCAGTGAGTTAACAAAGAGTAGACCAAAGGTCTAAAGTAATTTGGCAAGAGGCGGAATTGTTGTAACAAGTCCAACTATGTTTTCGTTTATATTCTCCGGGTGGCAACATAGGACTGGCGGTTTGGCTGCATTTAGATGGGGTTCGACTGCCAAATTTGACCTGGGGGGGGTTAGGAACCCTTATTCGATGCATTGTGTCATTAACCCATTAGTGCCTGAATTATTTTATAGTTTGCTGTCAAACTAGGTGTCCCATTTTTGGGGACGCTAGGCATGAATGGGTTAAACCCCACAATTGTAGCTGCCAAATAACAAGTAAATTCTTCGAACGGTTTAAGCAGGTGCAAGAATGTGATAGACGACAGACGGAGAAATTTGGGAATAGCTGGATAACGCCTAAGTTGTCGACTAAGAAGTATAAGCCAGTGATGTGTTTCTGTCATAACTTGATCAAATTTTGACCGGTTTTCAGTAAACTTTTACTGATGCTAATTTCTAATAAAGTTGTGACCCGTTAAGGATAGCTACATTTCCTTAACTGGATTATGGAAAGAGGAAATGTCTACGAGTAAATATCGAAAGGACAATAATAATAAGATACAACAGGGAAGGAAAGGGAAGAGGCGGTGTGAAAATCTGTTGCCGTAGCATAGGCTAATTCTGCGCTCACTAGTTTGATTAGCCATTTTACGCGCAGCGTCTTAGCCATCGCAATTCTGTCTGTCTGTCTGTCTGTCACACGGGTGGATCAGTCAAAAACGGTGCAAGCCATTATCACCAAATCTTCACCGTCGGCTGCCTGGAAAGACTACAGTTTCAGGAACCGTAAAGCTTTTCCATAAATTTGAAGGGGGTCATCCCGAACGAGGGCGCTAAATGAGAAGGGGGTGGGCAAAATTTGCGATTTTTGACTAATAAGTCGCTGTATCTCAGTAACGGTGAGAGATAGGGCTTAGGTTACTATTAATAACTAGTAGGAAGTCGTACACTGGCTCTCAATTGGCGCCGAATTCAATGACCTTGAATGATCTTGAACGCCAAAATAGGGGGTTTTGTGGATTTTTTGACGATTTCGGGCTGCAACACAAGTCTATATCATTCACAAGGTGGCGCCACGCTAATATCGTTATGCGATCCAAATAGAGAATATGGTATTTGTATATTAACTTAGCGCGAACACCCCAATTTTCAGCTAAACTACTGAACCGCGTTTTGTGAGCTTTAGCTCAAATTTCTTGTTCCGTACTATTAGACATTTTTATTTACTGTATGAGTGGTAGAAAAAAGTAACTACATGTAGTAGATGAAAAGCTTCGTGAAAGAACACGATTAGTGACTGTTTATTGTTGATACTGGTGAACGCGCTTCACTTTAGTCTCAGGCAAGCAACTCGATATACCTACCCTGGATGGATGAAAGACTGAGTAGTTGGTAGTTGGTCATATACAGACATGTCGACAGTCGCCCATCTTAGTAGTAACAATTTGGTAGAAAACCGACCTGTTGATCCTAAGTTATGACACCAAGCCACGTTGTGTAACAATTGCAGCAGAAATTCGGCTGTTGGCTGGTGAGATGGCAAGTGATGCTGCAGCTGCTGTAGCTGGTGATTGCGACGGCGAAGAATCAGCGTCATCAATGTCTCTGTACAGTCACGTCTACAATAAGCTACATCAGACGCATCAGATGCCCGCGTCAGCCGGTTGCTGCCTTGCCGGCGGACTGCAACAGCAGCAACACCAGCACCAGCAGCAGCAGCAGCAGGTCGGTTAATTCACCATTTGTTAACTAGTGGTCGAAAAAAAACAAACAGGCAAACGAGTTACTGAACTGAATCGTAACTGATACCCAGTAGCGACAGTTTTCAAAAGCAGGCTACAATATTTTTCTTCGCTTTTCATTCACAACAACAATGCATTGCTAAATCAAAATTAAAGGAGTCCCAACCATAGGCCTACTCCTGACACTTATTCAGTAAGAACTTGAGAAAGGTCGTACGTCGTCACTCGTCAGCTATACGTTTTATTCTTCCAACTCAATGACATGACAGGTCGTACGGACTAGGCTTATATAACGGAGACACGCGTTTTGTGGCTGCACGCAGCACGCTTTAAACTGTTAGAATAGAGCACTTCATCCGAGATGAACCGACGTTAAAATTAAACAGTTTAAGTGACTGCTCGAGACATTTTTGTTTGTGTGTTGAGATTGCGGCGCATTGTAATTAAGTTCTCAACTGTTGAATCGGCGCCTGCGTACGTACTTGCGTAATTGTTTTATTGTGTAGCTTATTTGAAGAAACAAATGACGATTACGATGACAAAAATCATGATGATGCTGATGATGATGTTGAGCAGGTGTCATCAGATCACATTCCACGCAGTCACGAGTGGCCCAGACACCCGTACTGGGCGGTCGAGTCCATTCGCCAGGCGCTCTCACTCACGCCAGGGTCTGTCCGCAGTCAGCAGCTGCGTACCACGCCAGCATCACTCGTCTCAGATGCTGCTGCTGGTGGCGTCGTTGCCAGTGGCAACGTCGTCACGGTCGGCGAGATGCGGGACCAGGCAACCAACACTGACGCTACCAGCGAGTGTAAGTCGAACTCTACGATCGACTGCGAAGTCGACTTTGCATTGTCTGCCTGTGTGTAAATTATCTGGGAAAAATTGTACATTGATTTTGCTGACATTCTCAATAGGATGAATGCCTAGACATAGAGCTAGTGAAAAACAAATTAATCAGTTTTTGGAATGGATTAACTGCAGTCTGCTGATTCTTGCGTAGATTGTCAACCAAGCCGCCAGCTTGGTCTTATCCATGATTTTTCACCATACCATTGGCAGATAAATATTAAGTTAAGTAAGCATATAAGTAGTTTATATAGTACATTAACTGTAATATAAATCTCAAATGTGATAGACATGCTAGCAAAAAGACAAACAAAGATGTTCAGAATGGCGTCAATAACCAGGAAGTGTATGTATGCTGGTTTCATGATATTTCAGAAGAGCGTTCCACGTCGATGGACCTGCTTATAGGCCTAGGTTAAACTGATACTTTGCAGTGTACTTGGCAAGCTGTAGTCATAATTGTATGAAAGTCAGACATTGACGCTGTAAAACGCAAAACATTAGCAAAAATGCATTAACAAGTTTTGGCGATAATAACTGGATTCATTGAATCACTGTGAGTAGCCTATTGAGTCTGTGATGTCACGTGACGTGTACAGGTGGTTCTCTGAGCCTGGATGGGTTCGAGTTCTCGTGTGACGCGTACAGCAGTACACTGGACCACCGACCACGAGTACCAGTTTACACTGATGACGACGCTGATGACGACAGTGAAAGAAGTCCATCTCCATCAGCTAGTATGTCGGTGGTCGGTCAGCGAGATAGCTTCATATCCAACGACTCGCCCTCAGCAATCTTCAACAACTCTCCATTCAATAATTTCTTCTTCTTCGACTCGTCCCTAGCAACGAGCAGCAGCGGCGCTAGCAACCAAGCCGCCAGCCTCCACCCGCCTCTGAAACCCGTCACTTACAGACGGCAGCTGGAAACGTGGAAGTGACGTCACTGTTGACGTACTACTGATCAGGGGTGTCTACCCTCATCCTCTCTTGAGCACTTGGAGCAAGTTCCCCATTTCTCTCCCGTTCTTTTTTTCATTTACTCTTTTTTCCACGTTTTGCACTTTTTCCCTAATTTATTTTACAGGGGGCTTTCCCTCAAATCAGGCAGTGGGGACTAAGGAGCTCTGTAGTCTGTAAGTTCCAGTGGGGTATGGGTAAAGCCTCAGTCGTCGACTTTTGGCGAGAAAAAGCATTTACTAGCAAGCTAGACAAATAGTTGCTACAATTTAAGATCTTTTAGCAACATCATTACACCAACGCCCCCTCTCTGAATGAAAATCGTATCCCTCGTATACTGATGTGACAGAACAGTTTGTTCAGTGGTTTGTGTCAAATTGTGTGGCGTAGACGCCCCTACTTACTGATGATATGGATGAGAAATTATGATGATGATATCAGTGAAAACAATGAGTCAGGGTGAATACAGAATGTTGTATGATAGGTCTCTGTATAAGGGATTAACCAATTTGGTATTTCATGTAAAAGTTCACAAAATATTAAACTGGTTAGTCCTTTGTAGCCTACGGCCTATACCATCGTAAATTCTGATAATTAAGTAGCAAAACTGTAGTTGATAAATTAAAGATATATTTTTGTATTAGTTTGGTGTGCTTTTTCTTACTGTGTTCCGCTGCAGTTTTGCTAACAGGATCTGAATCGCCAGGTCTTTCTGTGCGTACTGCGTTCTTTATTAGTCGACTGAATTTATTGTCCGCCTATATATTTTCAAAGTTGTTCATAAGTCGCGATTAGGCGTTATATTTCGTCACTTAAACGGATGTCAGTCGAACGACAAAGTCGGCCGACTTTTGTGGGCGTGGTTTAGTTGCCCGTTCGTCTGACATCCCTTTTTAAACTATTGAGGTAAATGACGTCTATAGTGAGTTCAGCCATTGATTTTTTTTCGAACTGAAAATTGACGCACTCACCACTTCTGCCATAGTAAACGTTTACTCAAATTGCAACAAACGTTTACTCTAACCTACGACTTTTCAGTTTCTTACTTTTGGGTTATTGTCAGAAGTCCAGATGAGACAGATGGACAGACAGACGGATAAGGAATACGCGTATTGCGGCCTGTATTACGGCCGCCTAACAATAACCCGGTCACTCGCGTGTGTATTGGACTTTCTACTAATGCTAAAATCAGTGGCCTCATGGGTTGTAGCAAAAAGCAGGAGCATATCCTTACATTTTGGGCTGTGGAGAAATTGTCAGGAAATCGTTTTCTTGTCCGAACATTTTTGTTCAGTTGGGCTGAAAAACCATATGTTGGAGGAACTTACTGACAGAATTAAAATTTTGAGCGTCCATAATTATTTTTTCTGTCGCAAATTTGCAGTTGTCTGTCAGAATTTTGTTGGAAATCTCAAATTTGCAATATTATCAGAGAATTGCAACTGTGTCCCGCTTACTTTTTTTAGCCCACGGCGCGGCTAGCTAAAATTGGATTGTGTCTTTTTTCTTTTGAGCTATATCAACATGAGGTATTTTTATTATCGAGTTTTTATATCATTTGTTGCATGTCATTTGGTGTTCTTTTTCTTTTTTTTAATATTTTGTAGTATAATTGTCTCATCTTGTTATTCATGATTAACATATTTTATTGTATTGTATAGTTGAGGTCGGCAAATTTGATTTGTTTTTGTTAAATTTTCACTAATTATAGATAATTATTTTGTACATAATTTTGTAGAATGGTTATTTTCAGTATTTTGTAGTTACCGAGAAATGGTACGATAGGCTTATGTTGTTTTTCTCTGTTTTCTTTTTTTCTGAAGAGATATTGTCGATCCAGTGTTATACCAATGTGAATTACACTTTGTTTGTTATTACAATAAATTACAAGTTCTAAAATTAAAATTATTATATTACAAGTCTCTTTAATAGATTTTCACATGAAGTGATATGTTACATTTTAACCACGACACAAAACTAGTATATAGGCCTGAAGTACGTAGGCCCTAGGCTTAAATGTTACGCTATCTGCAATATACGCGTCTTTTTAACTTGCAAGGCAACATATTACGGCGGTTGTAGGACTAGAGAGCGTTCTTCATACAGGCCAATTTTAAGTAAAGGCCTGTCGTTCACAAATAAAAGTAGGCCCCTATAATTGTGTTAACACTTTTAATAGTTAGGCTATAGGGCATGGAGGAAGAACAGAATGAACTTGAACATACAATAAAATGGCTACGCATGCAAAGTTTTTGACGCGCTACAGCTATGCTGTATAATTATATAGGCGTTTATGTCACGGTTGTCGGGCCGTCGTCTGTCCGTCTGTAGGCCTAACTGATGTATTGTGGCTAACGGTGCGAGATAGAATCAAGGTTGCTATTGATCACTAATAGGAAATCGCATTCGCTTTTTTCAGATGAGATAAAAATTATCGACCTTGGATGACCTTGAAGGCAGTACTGCAACTGGAATTGTATTGGCTGTAGTGCGACAACTACTTTCTTGTTGGAACAGACAACAGTAAGCACGTGATCACCTAAACTTTATTGGTAAGGGGACTGACATTATACTGTCCAATGTTCTGCAACTTAAAAGTTGAGACACCGCTGTCTCGAACAGTTTAACTCGAGCTAGCAACCGTTGCGTTGGCGTTGGTTACATAATTACCGCAGCTGTTTTCGACGTACAGACAGAATAAATTCAACAGACAGACAGTGTTGTGCCGTGAGTCGCAATATATCACGTCTGCCCTCGTCGCTGATGGTTAATACATGCGTTGGGAGCTCGTGGAAGCGTAGGCGCAATGCAAGTTGCAGCAGCTGCTCTTGCCCATCTCTCGACTTGGGCGGAAAGGGGTTAATCAGCTGAGCTGTCTGTTGTGACTCAGTAATGTTGTTGTCAAGTTTCGACTCACTTGGGCATTGCGGCTCATGTGCTGTGCCGCGTCTGGAATGTTTACTGCTTACGCGATTGCTGTAGCTACAGATTTATTATACTTTTATGCGTATTATTTTTTATTACTTGTATCGCTTTTATTGTAGATTTTTAAGCTTAACATTTTCTGCAATTAGAGAATAAACGTGTTTAATGTGTCGGTTACCCAGCCAGCACAAAAGAGCCGTTGCCGAGACGGATTGGCACAGTGCCGCACTGTGGCAAAATTGTGTTGACATGTCAGTCAGTCAGAAATCCGGCGTCGTTTACGTGTGTGGTTGCCAAATTTTGCGAGAGATATTATCGAAATTGTGTGACAAGCTAGTAGCTTAGAGAGACAAGCGTCGAAGGGCATGGTGAGTGATGGCCAGTCGGACGGTGCCATTCTTGCAAGAGTCTGTGGAGTCGGTGTATGACATCGAAGAAGAGATCGGAAGGTATGTCTGTCAAGTCGTCTGCTCGTCTGAATCATATGTTCCCTCGAAATATTGCGTGCGGAAATAACATTTCTCTCACACAGTTGTAGTCGTCTTTTGTTTCGCCATTGGCTGCGTGAATTCTGTGTAACTGGACCCCACGCCATAATAAATATTTAGCAGTGAAATTACAGTAACAAGGAAGTAAACATTATCAGTGCATTGATAAATTGACAGATACAAATTTGGCAGTAAGCTGATTGTGACATTTTATTCGGTATGAAGTTAAAAAAAATTCAGGATTGTTGAATACTGCATGTGAATGCACTGTATGAAATTACAGTAGCTGTACGCGTGTGCATGTCATAATAAAAACTACGACAAATGCAGAAGTACAAGCAGCCTATGCATATTTCATTAATAAGCATGCAGCTGAACATGATTTCAGGCTTTTGGTAGTGCACTCTTTCCCAAAATATTAGGCTAATGGTGACCGCAGTGTATACACTATACCAATGATCCATTATCGGGCACCGATGCACTTGCGACAGCACTGTTTTGCGTTTTGCATGATATTTTCTCGTTGTTTTTGCTCTATGTGTATCATATGTGTTTGGATAATTGTCTTAATTTGGTGTAGTAACGTGGCTAGACCTCTCAGCCGCTGACTCGCGCCGCCGCCACCAGCCGAAATCATTTGTCGCCGCTGTCCTTATGCCTACACGCTGTGTTGAAACGTGTTTTAGATAGACTAATGTCATGTGTTGCAACACATCTTTACATCAAGTAGGTTGATACAGATCAGATGAAACTTTTGATTACCCATGTCTTTTACGTTTTTTTGAATTCTTAGCATGTTATTGACATTGTTAACATTTTTTTCTATTTTCTCAAAACTTTTTTATTTTCTAAAAACGTGCATTGAAAATCTCATCAAGAACTTTGAAAAATGTACACTTTTGAACCACAGCGAATTAATATCATAGTGATTGTAGTTTAGTTGGTTAGTATAGTGCTATGATGGTCTTATGACCATTTGGTTGAATTAAAATTAAATAAAGTTCTCTCTGTTGTCTACATTATTGTTCTAGATATAATGCACCTACAACATTAGGCATTCAGCAAGAGGTTGAACAAACTATGCCAACGTTTGCTATTCAATGTTTTAGACGTTTTTTTATTTTTGCCACGTTTATAAGGTTTTTTTATTTTTTTGAAACCTTTTCACACCTGGGTCTATGCTTTTGATACTATCTTGTCCAATCACTGGCGTGGTAGGCACTACTTCAAGTACATGTCTGTTATTAACAAAACATTGTCAGAATACAAATAAAATGTTCAAACTTTTGCTACGCATGTACTAAAATCTGTCAAATAAAATTTACGCTGCACAAAGTCAAATACTCCGGCCATTAACGAAAATATATGTCCAAAAGTACTGAATATTGCAGCGTGAGAACTTTTCATTTGTAGTTCTGCTATCAAGCATCAATATTAAAAGTAGGCCTTCTACAACACTTAGTTAGCGTTTATTTGTGTGTCGACTGAATAGCGCCCACTTGGACCGGCTCGCCAGCCCGATTTTACTGCAGCCAGCCCAAAACGGTTCAGCGTCGCGGTTGAGGGGTCTAAAAGTGAGTGAGTGAGTGAGTAGGGTTTAACGTCTGTGTATAAAAACATACATAATAATATACCACTAGCTGGACATATCCACTGTAATGCTTTGGTAATCAAACTGCTCATTGTACAGTACACTACAGTACTCTTAAATAGGGTCAATGGAATTTTGAGATTCTGTAAATGCAGAATTTGGTACTTGCAAGGCGCACGCTGCATGGAAATGGTGGAATCAGCAAAATTGATCGAACTTCCACTTAATTCAGTGATTTAATTGTGCACCTAATTGCAGCCTTTTTACTTTTAGCATAATTTATTAATCTCAGTCTTTGTTTTGTGGTATGCACTGTCTCACTGTTATTTGGAAACCAGTCTCTAAGGAGCTCAATAATGTGCAGAATCAGCGAATTACAGAATGGGCTAAATATTGTGCAGAACTTTTTTAAAAATTTACACAGAATTTTACAATTTTACAGACTTTTCAGCAGCAGCAAGCACTTATTCTATTCATGGAATTGTTCCTCAGTTGTTTGATGGCATGTCTGCTATCTCATCAGTTAGACAACAGTCTTTGAACAGAGTTGGTGTGCTTGTATATTGGACTTTTTTATTGGTGTTGTTTGCATTCTTTTCACTAGTTGAAACTTAGCAGTTACTGGAAGTATGGTGGAGTAAAAAGAATTAAATTGTGGTCAAAATGTGATGACTAACCAGTTTGGTCTAGCACATGGAAGAGAAAATTAACGTCTGAAAACTAAGAAAAGAAAAATGTACATGGACAAAGCAGTTAAACATCTGTAACTTGGATGATAAGCGTTTATATTTGAGTGGGATTTGAAGAATGAAAGAATGAAGGACTGATGGATATTGGCATAGCTGAAGATGAAGTAATGATCTTACAAAGGCATAAAATGTTAATTAGAAGGAATCTGATAAGGATGATGTGGACAAAAACGAATATAGTAAGCTGATTTCAAAACGAACTGATGGATACTGAAAGGAGCAGTTATTGATGTTCAGAGCAGAGTAGGTTGATGACTGAGTGAGGATGACAACAGGCAGGGACTCAGATAACGCCACATATGAGCACTAAGTCTTGCAGACAGACAAGCTGATGGAAAGTCAACCTGAGACAGTAAATCCCGGTTTCCAATTTCCATTCTGGGGGCGTTTACACCATATAAACCTTCAAACAACAAATGCTCCAAGAAAAAATAGGGGAGGTTTTTTTGGGGGGAAATTAGGGGAGAAATTGAATATTATAATTATGCATTTCTGATATATTTACGATATCTTGCAAGCAGAAGTGTTCTGTGATGCTTGAAATGCACCAAATTCGTTTTTCCGCCAGGGCGGCCCCGCTGGGGGAGCTCACGTCGCTCCCCCAGATCCCTTAGTCGGCTGGGGAGGGAGATGGGAAGGGGGATATCCCCTCGCGGCACTGCACTACGCCAAGGCGTAGTGCAGTGCCGCGTCTCCCCTTGAGTTGTGGGGGGAGAACTTTCTCCAAGGACTTAGGGAGGATAGACGCCCCTGTTCCATTCAACACAATGTACTAGTACCCAAACGCAATGCACTCACCTCTATGGCCAATCCATATTGGCTGAAACTTACATTTGCTTACTGAGAGAATAAACGCTGTTTCTGTCATTCTGTTTCCGTCTTGTATCGCTTGCGTTTGTTGGTGTTTATTCCATTGCGTTGATCGGGCACGTATACTTTACAGTGTCGCCTGCGTAAAAATTGTACTGTGGGGTCTTGCTTTGCGTGCATATTGTCGGTTATAAACCAGGCTGAAGTGTCTTAAGGGTGGCGCTTGTGGATAGATCATGCAGCCGACGACCACACACACACACAAACACCTAGACAGACGGGGTGAACAGAAGGCGCGACAGATGTGACCATGCGGTGCAATGACAAACGAGGCGTGATGACGCCACTGCGTCGCACAGCCAGGCAGAGCGTGTGTGTGGGTGATAGGCTCTGCGCTGCAAACTCCGGTGCAGAGGCATCATCATTATCATCGTGTCATCATCATCTCTCTGTGTGGCCGTGACCTCACACAGTGCCGCTGCCACCACTTTTCTCCGTCTCAGACTCCCAGACCAGGCGCGTTTGCCTCCATTGAGGACTGTATTAAAAGCGTATAACTTTTTGTGGAAAGAAGGGGAATATCAAGACTTTACTTCAAGGGACCAGTAGTTACATGTAGGTGATAATAGCATACTATTTGGTGCTGTTAAAGGCGTCTTTTTCATTTGACGTGAAAAGGGTTCCACATTGGGACGTTTAACGTAGAGTGGGAGGGCGTTAGCGTATTACGTCCAGGGGTTAGACGTCCATGCCTAGACCACTGCAGGCCTGTCGAAAGGGGGAAAAGAGGAAAGTTTCCCCAGGACCCCGCAATGTTTGGGGGCTTCGCCGTTGCTCAAAAATATTAAGTAGGCCTACACCATAATGCGACATTTTGAAAAGCAAAATTCAAAAATTTTCTCTCTAGGTGGCCCCCCGAGAATGTTTTTCCCGGGCCCCGCTGTGGTTCTCGATTTTTCTCGAGGGGTGAGGTCTAAGGAGCAGTTATTATGTCGATTTTATTGGCCAGGTGGCAACACTGTTCTCGGCAGAGGTTTGAGGTCTTTGATCGCTTACAGTTCCAGTTTGGTAGGCTATCTGCACAAGCTGGAATGCGTAAAAGACATGATTGCTAATTAATGACGTTTATATTGGTCGGTTTGTGACTGGCTGGTTTCTGGCCTCGGGCCGAAGAAAAACCCCGGGCATCTGTCAACATCGACTTAAGGCCAATTTCCTGCAGCTGTATCCCGGTAGCCAGCATTACGCAATGCAACATTCCGCAACGGACGGCGACGCGTAGCGAATGTACAGGGTCGCAACGCGTGACTGAACGGAAATGCTGCGTGAAAAAGCTGCGCACTTTCCTTTATGGCTGCCGAGTGGTTTCATACCGATTGTTCCTCACACAGGTGTTGGGTGCATCTTTCTGCCAACAGTGAACCGGGCGCTAACTTTACTCCATAAGAGGCCGAGTCATCTCGACTTGTGTTATGAAATTTTGTTTAAATTTCTGCAGGAAATTTGCTTGCCGAACGTATTGCCTGTTCAGATTTAACCATCTGAGCCAGAGTTGGTTTTCAGGGTTCCTGCAGGACAGAGAAAACTGGAAAAAGTCTGGGAATTTGTGTGGTCAGGGAAAGGTTAGGGAAAAATGTTATTTTTGAAAAGTCAGGGAAAATGATCTTGGATCATGCAGACTGCAGATATCTGTGATTTTTTTGCGTCTCTCAATATTAAAAGCAGACAAATTTGCAGCTTCCATTAAACGTCCAAAAGCTAGAAGCGTTCTAGCTTCATTGGGGCTTCACCCTCCTGATCCCCCAACCATGGCCTCTGTCGTTTGCATATTGCTCCATTTATGCGGTTTCAATACCTTATGATATTCTGTACCATTTCTGCCATTTGTGCGATAGAGTTATTGTTTCTATAAGGTCAGGGAAATTGTCATTTCGTCACTGGAAAAGTCTGGGAATTTTGCTACAGAAGACCTGTTGGAACCCTGGGTTTTGTGCCGGCAGTAGCTTCTTTCTGCTGTACCAGGGTTTAAATCACTTTTGACAGAAACACCCAGCCTTGATCTCAGATCGTTTGTGGTTAGTTTTTTTTATTTTTCTTCGACAAACTCCAGTCAGTGGCGCTCTCAGTCTCTGGATATTTTTTTCACCGTGGTGCAAAACCAGTGGCCGGAGCAACAGCCGCGCGAATTTGTTTGCCTGTCAGTAAATAAGTACACTTACTGCTGTGACACCGGTAGTGCTGAACGGTTCTAGGTGGGGTACAGGACTAAACAAACAGTTCTGTTTTAAGGCTGGTTTTTACGCGCGACAGCACGTAGTGCTAAGCACATGCTAAGCGCGTCTTACCCGTCGTCGAGGCGTCCGTCCGTCTGTCCGTCTGTCCGTCAGACTGCGGTATTGTGTCAAAACGACGCAAGCTAGGATCACGTGATCTTTACTATGGGACTCTAGTTTATCGTGACAGAATTTCATGCCCGTGAGTGAGTGGGTTTTCCTCGAACGAGGGCGTCAAAGAGGGGTACCCCTCTGAAAAAGACGTTATTTTGCCGTAATTGGCTTTTATAGTGTGAAAACGGTTGCAGGTAGGTACAGACTTGCTGCATATCATAACAAGCACTGGTGACGGGCTGTTTATATTTGTCGACGTCGATGACCTTGAACGATTTTGAACCCCCAAAAGAGGGGGTTTTGTTGATTTTTTCGCAATTTTTGGCTGCAGCGCACATTTCGACAGTGAATTGCGACGAAACGGCTGGAGGTAGACCAAGACAACCTGTGTATGTAATTTTCAGCATTGAACATAGATTTTAACTGTCGAAGTCCCGATCCTTTAGGTTCAAGGAGGCCTGCGCAGGTTTGCATCAAAGACGGCTACCCCCCTAAAGAGTGGTTATTTTACCACCAAATTGGCTGGTCACGCTGGTGTAGCGTGAAAACGGTTGCAAATAGGCACAGACGTGCTGCTTATCATAACAAGCAATAGTGACAAGCTTTTTAGTGGTGTCAGAATCGATGACTTTGAATGATCTTGAACTTCCAAAATAAGTGGTTTTAGTGTTTTTTTTGCAATTTGTAGCTGCGGCGCATGCAGATTTCAAGAATGAATTGCCACGAAATGGATGGAGATAGACCAAGACAACCTGCGAACAGGAACTGCTAGGCTGTCGCATGTCTCATGAGCTTTGCTCAAATTATTTGTAAATAAGTCTATGCTCCACTATTTTGATTTGTTTTTGCGGATCTGTTGGACAAGAAGTCATGCAACAAAGAACAAACTACATGTACAACGTCATGGTTATCTGCTTTATGTATGTCAGCATTTATGAAGCAAGTCGAAAGCCGCAACTCTGTGACATCGTGGCTTTTGACTTTTTTTCTGGACGTTGTATAACTTCAGGATTTGCATGTTGTTGTACACCATGTTGTACAACAAATCCACGACAACTTGAAGTAGTGGAGTGTGGGCTCTTATCTGCAGAAAAGATGATGGAATATAGGCGCGCCGCTGACACGCCGGTTTGCACCCAGGAGAAAAAGAGGAGAGAAGAGTAGTCATTGGTTGTGTTTTATGTGTCTCTGTGGCTGCTGCGGCAAGAACCTTCACATTTGCTTTACTCCAATGGTGGGCTCGAACGTCATGTGCACGGGCTATTTGTAATGTGACGTCTGTATGCGCCGTTAACCCAACAACATTAACCTCCCAAGGCCCCCACTGTATTTTTACACATATTTTTCATCGTGCATTTTTTCTGTGCCTTAGCTGTCGACAGTTTTCACAGCTGTCGCTGTTGTTGTCCAGTCCGTCCTTGGAGTTTGCTAACGAGATATCTTATAGAGGAAATTTCACCACATTTTTGTTGATGAGGCAAAAATGAACTGATTGGTTTTTTTGTAGGTTGAAGTGCTGAGGGATAAAAATCACTCTTAACGGCTTGACGGATGAACTGGTTACCTTTTCAAGGTTGTGGGCCAAAGTCAAGGTCAAACTACCGACAATGACATATGATCGGAGGCCCCTGCATTGACGCTTGATCCTTAGACTGTTCTTGTGAATTTGGAAGTGATTTTAACTTAACAGATGTATTGTGTGTTCATACTTTTGATGTAACCAGTATTTATTCTCCAGAAACGTGCACATAATATCATCATCATCATTTATTTCTATTGCATAAGTCGCCACCGGCAAGCAGTAATAGTAACATAAGATGCAACAGGAACGAGTCCAAAGCTGACTGAACTCTGACCATTTTGAAACGCAACGTAGTATGTATTTCCGTTTACAGAATAGCTCTGTGAAGTGAAATCTAATATACCGACATGTACCTCGCAAAACATTTGTCAGTATGACACAGTTCAACAGGTGCGGGTGTAAGTTAAGCAAGAGTGGAGTTTTGTACCTTGGTATACTATTTGATGACCAGTGACCGCGACTAATAGACCAATACTTCATGCAGCTGTGCATAACCAGTATATGCTGTCAGTTTCAGGTAGACATGCTTATTTCTGTTCTGTCTATCTGCCTGTCAGTCTATTTCTATCATCGGCCATACATGTTGTTACTACCGCTGTTTATAAGGAGCTGCTGTCATTGCCAAAGTAGAGGAAGTTTCTAGAATACTCGCTTTCCATATCTTGTTACTTGGCCTGGCCTTGCTTACAGTAATAACTTTAGGACAATTCCGGCGTGAAAAAACAAGTAAGCTAGAGAGACAGTTAATATAATTATTTTGATACTGTGATTTTGGTCCATAATTATACTAACTTACCCTTTTTTGAAGGGCTGTAAACCCCCTTTTCTTACTTTCATGGTGGTGCATTTGCTGGAAGGTTTTCATGGCAGAGACGCCGCTGCTTGTGTGTTGTATGTCTGTGGGTGGGTGGGTGCCGCCTAAACGCTTGTGCACTAGAGCGTGCCTGAGGTCGGTCGGTCAGTCAGTCAGTGATGGGCTGATGCGCCTGAGTTCTTTTTATTGATTTTCGCCGTTATCATCATCGTCATCAGTAGCAGCGGTAGCTGTTGGCGCCAAGCTTTAGCAGTTCAGTGCGAAAAACGATAGTTTTCGGAAGGACTTATGTTTTACTGCAAATGTTGTATTTATTTTTTTTCTCCAATCGCGAAATCTCCGAGATGCGTGGGCCGACCGGCGTGAAATTTTGCACGATGGTCAGTACTAGGCCCTATTTTATAATGCCGATCCAAAATTTTGGGGGCACACCCCAAAAAAAATTCGGGGGCGAAAAACATGCAAAATTTGGCCCGATTTCGGACGACTTCGAAGTTCGGTGGCGAATATCTCCGAAACAGATGAAGATTTTCAAAATCGGATTTTTA
>Ga0209367_1003037_pt1 | contig 22571 bp, 12 predicted proteins | sample WorMetLIZISLAND2_FD_187412 | JGI IMG/M metagenome (GOLD analysis project Ga0209367, IMG submission 187412) | Marine gutless worms symbiont microbial communities from Max Planck institute for Marine Microbiology, Germany - Olavius geniculatus... ... | reverse complement strand
ACAAGGAGGCGCCACCGTCGCCAACGCCACACGCGCCTATGGCCGATGTGTATTATGGTCCCGATGGGCCGAGTCCAAGTGATATGCGATTTTAGAAACTGTAACTGCTGAACTGGAAATGCTATAGGCTTTCGCGCGTCTCGTGAGCTTTGCTCAAATTTCTTGTATAATTTTATTCAGTGTCATGTGCGCAATGCAATATGCCGCAAATTTCGAGATGACGTTCGTTCTTCAGCTTGACTTCAATTACATAGCAAAGTATTAGTGTGTGATTGGGAAAATTCGGCAATATATGGCTAATACTCGGACAAAAGTTTGGTTTTTGTTCGAGTTCTTTCTATAATGTATCAGAAATTCGGTGTATATAATATTTATGCAGAGTTATGAACGAAGACGAAGTGGAAAGTTTTTCGTTGGAGCACTCGCCACTCGGATTGCGCAAACCTCCGTTTAGGCTAATCCGATATCACCGTTAACTCACTGTTGATCTCCGGCGGATTTAGACATTTTGAGCGCATAGCTTTTGTATCATCTTCTTCAATATTGCACGGCGCTTGTCATGCTGTCTGTATTTTTATTGTGAACGCTGATCTTGATAGGGTAGACACTGTTCTCGACTTACAGCAGGCCTATGACTGAAATACATGTAGAGAATTGCATCGTGTATATCTGTGATGTATTGCTCTGACGAAAGGGTAACACATCACAACATCTTGATTAATTATACGTAAGTGTTTGAATGTGATACTGGGAATTCTCCAGCCTGATGAATTTCAGTTTGCATTGGTGTATTCCACTGTGTATGAGCGACCTTGCTGCATGGGTAGCCGGTGCGCCATAAAAGTAAGCTGGCACGTTTCATAACATCATCAAATATTGACCGATTTTCGATATTCTTCTCATAGTCCACTCGGCTGTAAATTTGCCGTGAATTGACTATTAAACATATCACCACATATAGCACCTTGCTGTAATATCTTGTGAATATTAGTATTCACAGTTTTATTTGCTGTTAGTAAGTGTTAAGTATTGATTAGTATTTCGGCGCCTCAGATTCAGCTTGCTAACTTTGCGCATCTTATAAATTTTTAATTTCTATATTTTTATTATTATTATTATTATGAATATTTTAAAAGGTAGTTTAGGGACGCGTTTGAAGTGTGATGGGATCTGTAATGTTTTCTGAATTCTGCATCCTGAAGAAATCGGTCAATATACTTGACTGAATTAAGACTGAAAAATACGGCTTACTTTTTGGACTCTTATAATAGGCCTATAGCTGTTGGTTATTGTGTCAAGTCTGTAGACTATCTCTAAACCGTTCGGCCTTGTTACCTCCGCCAAGGAGGTTATGTTTTTGCCGGTTTTTGTTTGTCTGTTTGTCTGTGTGTCAGAAAGATAACTCAAAAAGTTATGGACGGATCTTTCTGAAATTTTGAGGGAATGTCGGGCATGGCATAAACTACAAGTGATTAAATTTTGGGGGGTGATCCGGCAGGAATCCTGGATTCTGGATCACTTTGAAATTTGTGTTACCATTGCGTTAAAGGGGGCATAAGCGAACCGCTGGCAAAGCGAATATGGTGACGCCACCTGGCGAATACCTTTGCCTTGGCGGAGGTACCTGCAGGCTACGACTGCGTTCTAGTTGTATATACCTTTCCACCATCTGCACTTAATTTTGCATGTCGCTATATCGTATTCGTTTGTGAGTGTTCGTGAATATTAGGTACTAATATGTCCGTAGTTATATACAGGGTGTGGCAAAAAAGTAGCCCCCTAAAGTTTTTCGCTGTTTTCTCAGCAACCGTTTAGAATTTTAATTTGTAATTTTACGGCTTTGTTTGCTAAAATCTTCTACATCTAACTGCCGAGTAAAGTATGATTCTGTTGAAAAACGACAAAGTTATAGACTTTTAACGTGACCGCCTACCGATTTTTTAGCATTCAAAAATGTTCTAGATACAACACCAACTCAGTAGCATCGTTGAAACAACACAATTAACTAATAATCAGATGACAGAATTCCATTGTCACTGTGAATGTTCGAAGCGTCCACCGCCAGCTCTAAGCTCCAACACAAGCCTTCAGTCGCTTAATTTCATAAGTCTTTCACAGCCTTGTCAATCGGTCCTTGTGGCAGGTTGCCTCAGATAACCTAAAGCGCTTCCTTGACTTCAGCAGTTGTTTTCGACTTTGTTTTAAGTTTGCAATAAGCCTCCAACATTGCACCCCACACGTGACAGTCCATTGGGTTTATATTCGGCGAATTTGAAGGCCACAAGTTTTTTTTGTGATGATATCTGGACAGTTGGCTCGCAACCAGTTCTGTGCGCTTCGCGCTGTGTATGCTGGCACGCCGTCCTGCTGGAAGATGAATTCGGTGGTCAGCCGGCGATTGCTTTAAGAAACGATAATTTAGCGATAATTTATAAAGAAAATAAATCACTCTTCAAAGCGTCACTGTGACGTCACCGGCAGTAACGTGGTAACCGGTTTTTGAAAATTAAATAGCATTTTTAGCTGGAACATTCTTTTCAATGCTGAAAAATCGGTAGGTTGTCATGTTAAAAAGTCTATAACGTCGTCATTTTTCAACGGAATCAAATTTTCCTGGCATTTAGATGTAGAACAATTCATTAATTACATCTGTAAAATTCTAAATTGAAATTCCGAACGATTGTTGAGTAAACAGCGACAAACTTTAGGAGGCTACTTTTTGCCGTACCCTGTAGGTTAGTTTTGACCGAAGTTCTGACAATGCAGATGTTTTGCCGCATGTCAGCGGGCTGACGTGATGTATTGTAGTTTACCCTACGATCAACGAATAAGTGGTGCATCAGACAGTGAAGAAAACGCTCTCATTTTTCACGTGTTATATGTATAATTCGTGTATCGTACATCATATGTGTATCGGCGTCATGTGCCGTTTTACCGAGTTCTGTCACTTGCTGAAAAAAGTAAAAAATTAAAAATTTTCTTGTTTTTAAATGCACGGTTTTTTATGTAGTAGAAATGCATCGCTGCCAACAAAATATTTTTAATTCTGTGGCCATAGTGCTGGGTCGCCACTGGCTTGATCTGTGTTTTTACAGCAATGTTTGCCGTCGATTTTGGTACGCCCGTATTTCTGCTGCCTTCGCGCAGCTTTGTATAATATATGGAGCCTAGAACAGCAGACGGCACAGCGTCGAGGCAGAAGGCAGAAGGCCTGTAGGAAAATTTCCTTATTGTCGGAAAATTTGCTTCTTTAACCTGAGACAGCTAGACTGTAATCAACACCCGCTAGCTGGTATCTTGATTACATTCTAGCATAGGCTAAGTAGGCTACAACTTCTTATTGCATGCATAAATACTGCAGAAGTAAATTTTCATATTATTTTTGCACATGTAATGTGATAATTAAAGTGAGTTTCTAATACTGAATGTTTTGAATGGGTTTAAGCTTAGCAATAGCAACTTGCTGTCAGTGGCGGTTTTAGCCCTCAATATCTGGAAGGCCGGCCCCGTGGCGAGCGCGGTAACGCGAGCCTATAACCGGGGTCTGGAGGCGGAGCCCCCAGCGGGGTCCAGGGGCAGAGCCCTTTGTGGGGGGTCAGAGGGGCGAAGCCCCGCTGAAGCTGAAGCACTTTTGGTTTTTGGGCATTCAATAGAAGCTGCAAATTTGCCCACTTTTCTAAAATTTGATAACGCAAAGAAATAAGATAATTGTGTTATCTTTGCAAAAAAATCATGGGTGGCCACGAAACTGGGAGGGGCTGGAGCAAAACTGGGGGCTTGTGAATCCCGGCCCGGGCCTAAAACCATCACTGCTTACTGTTCGCAATTTTTTTTCGACCCTCGAGGTCTACGATGTTGCCGGCAACGGTTCGTATAACAGGGCAATCGCTTTGGATTTTGTGAAGTTACTTTGCGGTTGTACAACTGCAAAATGTCGATTTTTGTTGGCTTTACTTTGTTCGAATAACAGTACGTGTCTGTAACTTTTGAGAACTTAAACTATTGACATGATTGTGAGACTGAGAACAACAGTTTGTCGAATATCATCTGCCGAATGTATATGAAGTTGGACTGTAATTAGCCTTGCATTGCTCAGTCTTTACATTACAGCGTTATAGTGTTATAGTGTCTGACAGTCATATTATATATGTAGTGCTTAACGTTACTGCTTGTCTGCATCGTGCTATAGGCTATTGAATGATCTTTTATTCGTGTGTGGACGTTTACTGCGTTATGGCTGAACTAACTTGTAGTTTATCGCTTGTTTCGTCCAGTTTCTCGCAGAAATAGCAATCGATCAAAATTCCGACGATTTTATTTATTTATTTTATATTTATTGACATAAATACAAATATAATAAAATATAATGAGTTAACGACGCTGTTATTCCCATGCTTGACAATCTTAAAAGCATCCAAAGCAAAGCCCAACCGATAAGCCTGTTAAAGCTTGCACGCCATGCCACGTTGGAGCGGCGATAGGAGTAGGAATGTGCACTAAAAGTGCCGTGATCATGTAGTAAGGATGGCGCGCGAACAGTTAATTTTTTTGCGAAAATAATATATTGTGTAATCCACAGATGGTTTGAATTTAGAGGGGCGGCGTTTTTCACATAAGTAGGGCCTACTGCAAGTTTAAAATGGTTTTTGAATCGAATAACTAGGTTAGAAAAAATGATGTAAACCAGACTTAAATTAAAAAAATAGTAGACAAAACATAAAGCTATGAAATGACGTCTACGAAATTCAAAAAGGCAAACCAGGCCGTGCCCCATCAGGAGCATAGGCGGGGTGCTCATCTTCCATACGTTGGCCGTTGAGCACGTAGGTGGATAAACCACTCGAGTCCGTGACAGGGGTGACGCATGGCCAGTGCGACGCCATGCAGACCCATGGTTACCTTTCCAGCCACAGGGCATCACTTTTAACGTGACCGCCTACCGATTTTTTAGCATTCAAAAATGTTCTAGATACAACACCAACTCACCCTTTTGACCTGTACCAAATTATACTGCTTGGTGAAAAACTTGCCCAAGGTTGTTACCTGGCAGTGCCCCTGCTGAGAGTCGATCCATCGGATCTTTCAGTCACCAGTCCGGCCGGTTACCGTTACACCATCAAGCCACACGAAATAAGAAATACACGTGGGAGCGGTGATAGGCATAGGCAACCTATTTCTACGAAATAAGATACAACTAATTTGAGCAAAATTCATAGAGACACGCACCTTAGCAGTTCCTGTTCGCAAGTTGTTTTGGTCCATCTCCAGCCATTTCAACGCAATACACAGCCGAAAATAGCCAAAACGCTAAAACCTTTTTTTTTGAAAATTTAAGGCCATGCAAGGTCATCGATGTTGACACCATTAAAAAGCTGGTCAATATACTGCTCGTTATGGTAAAAGCAGCTGTCTGCGCTTTGTGGTAGCCTACAGTGAAGATTTTATGATCTTAGCTTGCACCGTTCGGCGTTTTGATAGGACTGCAGAGTACGTGTGACAGAGACACACGCGGACACACAGACTCCAATGCTATGGCTAAGACGCGCGAAGCATAGCTGTCGGGCGTAAAAAGTACGAGCCGGTATACTAGCGATCACAGTTTTGCGATCAGACTGGGGACACACAGACAGCAGACGCAGAGACGCATACACCACAGACATGCTGTCTGACAATGAGGGTCGCTTATAGCACTACAAAAGAGGTATTGGGTGTGGGTGGGGTCAAGTTTTGATAAAAAGGTCACACGTGAGAAATGGACTCGGCCATAACAAATATTCACCTGAAGATGCCGAACTTTGGACGCATGGACGCTGTAGCTCAAAACAATATCAAAATGCATCCAAACACACCATTTCCGAATAAAAACAACAAAAAAACATTGCTATAAAAGGAGCACACCCAACATTGAGTGCCTTCTCTAACTGTAGACTGTGTGCCACAGTATGCCTGCGTGCTTTTCCTGTGTCCGTGCATCACTACATTGACCTAGTTACAGACGTAAACAAAACGAGTAGAGTTTTTCTCTGAAAGAAAGATGTCGGACGAATGGACACGTTGGGATACGAACAGGACGATGGACCGGCCGCCATCGCCGCGTAGTTACTGGGGTCGCGAAGCTACATTTGCATACCAGCCACGTCCTACAGTTCCACAGCCGTTTCCCACCGTCGCTAGTCAACCGACATCTGCACGTCCTAGCGGTAACTCGCCGTCCTTGGCCTTCGTTCTGTCATAGCCTGCTTTTCACAGTCAGCCGATTGACTTGCATAGTAGCTAGATGCTCCACTGGGAGTATTCTAGTCTGGATTCGGAGACTATGGAGTTTACATGGTCGCTTCTGGAACTGGAAGACACGTCCAGCTGAACAGGAGTGCTGACCCTTTCATAGAATGTTCATGGTGCTGTCGCGTAGCAGGTGCTGAACTGCCACTACAAGAGTTCACCCTAGTTTATTTTCGTGAGAGCAGTACGAGCGCACCAGACGGCCGCCGACCTTTGAATCAGGCCGATCAAGTTGAACCGCAAGTTTGCCTGTAGGCATCAGCTACTGTACTACACTGACCATCGACGTTATTACTCAGCCCAAAAGCTGATACTCATTTTGCCATCCCATGGAGGGTAGAAGGCTGAGTCGACCTAGCTGGTTGGCTTCATACCGAGGTAGTTTACTTGCCTGTAGACAGTCACCCATCTAAGTACTAACCGGGCCCATCGTAGAGTAACTTAATTGATTTGACTCAACGCATTACCACTACACCATGCCACCAGCCAAGCGATGATGTGTGTTTTGTGTTTTGTATTGTAGAAAATGTCCACCGATTTGCTGGTGTTGCCGTTGGTTTAGCTAGGTATGGTTGACATCTGTTAATGTGTAAAACTTTTTTTTGTATATTTTTGCAGTTTTTTTGTTAAAAACCATTTTCATACTTTGCAATCCCTGTTAGTTGGCTGATATCTTTGTTACTTGAGTGTTGTTGCATTGACATTCTCAAAGCACTGTTAACGTTACAGTGGTCATAATGGCAGTTAACGGTATCATAGCATACAGAATGCTCCATTGTGGGGCAGGGCAGCCAGTGTTGCTGCATAGCTCTAAGCCAGTACAGTGTTATCGGATTGAGAACTTTGTGTCTCATTGTTAATTTGACACATCAAGCCATCAGTAAGTGGTCCAAAAATAACCTAGAAATTTGGGGCAGAGCCCAATGTGAGTCCGCCCAGTTCCGTAAGTCCAATTGAGGAAAAATTTACGATGCTGAAATCTCCTAGCAAAGTCACGTGGCCCAAACCCAAATGCATTAGTATACGCGGAACGCACAGTGTTGACTTAGGGTGGGTCACTATTAACTATTTTGTTGGTAGACCAAAGTTCACCAAATTTGTTCGTCCAACATAGGAGGGGCCGCAGTTGATGAATTGCTGTTCAGATTTTTGATTTCTCAATCCGTTTTTAGAGATATTTTCAGCCAAACTCAGAAGTTGTCTGAAATTGCGCTAATTTTTGCCATTTTTTGCCCCCTCAAATTCTTGGGGTGTTTTCCCCCCCAAAAATTGTACCCACTTTGTCGTGTCTACCAAGTGGCGCATCATGTGGCAAAGTTTTATGGGAATACTCCAACTATCCCCAAAGTTATAGGTACACATTCGCTAATAATTTTGTCCAATTTTTGACCGCGATTTGTAAAAAAATTGTTGGGGGAACTGGAACCCCTGCCCCCAGTGGGGAGTTTGTTGGCAAGACTTGGTCATTCTCAAGCATGTGTAGAAATTTGTGGGCACAGCACCCTCGAGGGGCCAAAATATGTTTTTTGAAAAGTCAATTTGGTTGGTATGATTCCACCATTAGATCTCTGTAGTTAGTAGACCAAAGTATTCACTGAACTTTTTTTCACAGAACACAGAGGTATCAGAGTCAATCATGTACTTGTTTGACTTTGAATATCTTCATCCATTCTGGATGGCTGTTGAATTTTGAAGTTCAGAATTTTTGTAAATTTGGCATAATTTGGCCCCTAATTTTTTTTGGGAGGGCCCACCGAGATTTTGGATCTGTGTTATAAAATGCGCCCAAATTCGAATTATGGTGCAAAATTTCACGACGATCGGCTGATGGACCTTAGAGATCCCAAGGCAAAAAAAAATAATTTCAAAATAAAACATCTGCGGTAAAACATAAGTTCCCTCCAAAAACTGTCGTTGCCTGACGGACTAATTATTGACATAATGCAGGCAGCTTTCTATTATGTCTCACGCTCTGAAGTGTTATTTTACTCTTCTTAGTTGTCCAGCTTGCTTGCCTGTTTGCAGTGTTATTTCGGAGCATGTTCTCTCTCATCCATGCATTGTTCTGCGGAGACAGTGCCAGGTGAGTGTTTGTCAGTCATGTACAGAGTTTTCAAAAACTTTACTCTCGTTTCAGTCATTGAACATTAAGGCTCTGTGTCTTGTGCTTTTACCAGTTTGTGTTCATTATGTTGTTGTTGTATATGTTAATTCATTGTCTAGTAACAACATCTGTTACTGGATAACGCTGATCACTTGATCACATAGTTACGTGAACAGACACATCTCTGAGCGTAGCACAGGCAGACATCATGAGTATTAATGAGCTTGGTTGGCTGACTGGTTATGAACCAGAAACCGGCTCTGAAATGAGTGTTGTAGGACTTGCCATATGACTTAGAATCTTCTGGTTTTTAGTCAGAATATCAGGCTATCTAGTTCTATATGCTAAACACCACAGTGAGTGATGAATATTTGTACTTTGTATACTACAGGGTGTGGCAAAATGAAGTAGCCCCTAAAGTTTTTTGCTGTTTTCTCAGCAACTGTTTGGAATTTTAATTTGAAATTTTACGGATTTATTTGTTGAAATGTTTACATCCAACTGCCAAGTAAACTACTATTCCATTAAAAACAACAAAGTTATAAACTTTTTAACATGACCGCCTACCAATTTTTCAGCGTTAAAAAATGTTCAGGCTACAACATCAATTCCATAACATCGTTGAAACAACACAGTTAACTAATGATCAGATGCCAGAATTTTATTGTCACTGTGAATGTTCACAGTGTCCACTGCCAGCTGCAACACATTAGTCGCTTAATGTGAGAGGTCTTTCGCAGCTTTGTCGATCAGTTTCTATGGCACGTTGCTTTAGAAGATACCAGAAGCATTTTCTTGAGTGTGGCGATTGTTTTCTGCTTTATTTTAAGCTTACTTTAAACCTCCAACATTGTACCCCACTTGACGTGATTTATTGGGTTTATATCCGGCAAATTTTGATGCCACTGGTCCTTTGTGATGAAATCTGGACAGTTGACTTGCAGCCAGTTCTGTGCACTGCACACTGTGTGTGATGGCATGCCATCTTGCTGAAAGATGAATCCAGTGGGCAGCAGGCGATTGCATTTATCGAAAATAGTTTGAAAGACCGAAAATTTAGTGATAATTTATACATTTAATCAAAACAGATTACCATTTATCATTTGTCACTTTGACGTCATCGACAGTAACCTGGTAACTGGTTTTTTTAACTTAAACAACATTTTTTATTTTAAACATTTTTAATGCTGAAAAATTGGTATGCGGACATGTTAAAAAATTTAGGCCTATAACTTAGTCATTTTCCAACAGAATCACATTTTACTTGGCAGTTGAATGTCAAACATTTTGTGAAATGAATGTGCAACATTTCAAATTAAAATTCCAAATGGCTGCTGAGAAAACAGCAAAAACCTTTAGGGGCTATTTTTTTGTTGTACCCTGTATATACTTGTAACTGTGCGTAGTGGTAGTGTGTTGGTCACACTCAGTGCTGAATGCTGTTTTCTCTATAATGTTTCAGTTAATGTTTGTTCATTTTCAGATATTGAAAATTTTTGAAAACTTTCACCATGGTGGCAGCAACACAAAACATACATATAAAAGCAAACACAAAACACAACACAAGCACACAATGAAAATAGTAAAAAAGAGAAAAAATAAAAAAAAGAAAATAAAAAACTACGAACTAATTACAATGAAAAACCTTTAGATAATAGTTCATTATCTAGAAGCAAATGCATCGTACAGAAAATGCATCACAAAGTTACTTGATGACCGTAGCCTTCACAACAAACCAATTCTCCGAGCATCAATTTTGGTGGCTAACGGTCGATAGCCCATGAAATGCAAAATGTCATTTATACAGTCAACATCATTTACACCAAACAGTTTCCAGAAAATAGCGTACCAACTGTGAGATAATGAACTCAGATTTTTTCTAGACAAACGCACGCTCTCAACTCCGCGTAGTAAAATTGGTTTGCAATAGCTATTAAATAAGTGCGTCATCACTGTTTCACACATGACACTTTTACACTTATGGAATATACTATTCACTGATCTGAAAAATTTTGACTGACTCCACAAAACTAAGCTTAAACACATTTGCTGATACGAAATAGGAGCCTAGATATTTAACAGTTGATACAAACTGCAAGTCAACTCCATAAAGCTTAACATTGTTACACACGTTTTTGTGGGCTCTACCAATTCTCAGAACCATAGATTTACTGGTATTGAACTTCATATCAAGATAAGTCATTTCTTGTTCACATACATCAACCATCATGAACAGTAAAATTGCGTTCGAAAATGGTACATGAGATGATGAGTGATTTTTTAAATTCGGCCGTGGTTTGTACTGTAGGTGCACAATACGTCTGGCTGGTATCATCTAACTCCATTCACCTTGTTTCACACTGTTTTCAACATACATCGGCATCAGGTATTCAACAGTACAGTTTCGCTGCTGTTTGTCATTGTTCGAACAGATTAACAATACCATACTTTGTTATTGATTTCTGTAATATAAATTATCTTGTTAAATTACATTTAACGTGTTGCCTTCTGAAGAAGGTCATTTCAGGTCCTCTTTAGTTTAGTTTGAATTTTTCACTTTACTTGCAAAATTATTGGGACAGCTGATAAAAATGGGCCAGAATCTGCATACTTACAATTTACGAACGAAAAATGTATGATATGAACATATTTATTGATGGTAACTCAATGTAAAAATCTTTGTTTTATAATTTTTATTAGTTATTGAGGTAATGATACCGTTGTTAACAGTCTGTTTTTTACATCAAGTAATTTCTGACTGTACATGTATGTGCAGAGCCTAACGACGTTGTGGAAGGGCATTGGTAGCACTTTGATGGTGAAAGGTGTTACAGTGGCTAGTGAGACCGCAATACATGAACTCACTCCACTGCCAAGGTTGTAGCAGCTTTCATACTGTGCACAGCTCTGAATCTACAGCGGCTGGCCAAAAGTGTGTCATAATGCGATGACGATGCCAGAAAGTCGTGTAGCGCACCGCAAATAAAATAAGTAAAATTTTGAACTTCAGCGCATCTCTAGCCAATTTATATCTATGTTCATGTAGTTTTATCCATGTAAAATGTGTTGCGTCATTCGTGATGTCATTTTAATCGAAAATATTGACAAATGAAGCGATTGAAATGCGGTGGATACGGCAGGCAAAGAATTGACAAGGGAGCAAAAGAAAATTATTATAAAATTCAGTAATAGTAATTCTAACAAAGGATTCATTTTGAATACATTAAACGTAAGACAGGCTTTTGTACGGAAGTTTGTGAAGTGATGGAAATGTTGACAAAGCGTAGAAAAGTGGCTTCAAACTGGCAGACCACCAAATCTGAATGAAGGAGCTATTGGAGAATAATTTGTCATGTTGAAGTGCACAGAAAAGACATTGGCTGAAATTATAAACTACGTAAATGATTTAACTGACTTAACGATTATCACCACGAATGGTACGACATCGTTTGCGTTCCTGTGGTTTAACCAGACGGAATATTTGGAAACAAACTGTAACAAGCAGGGTGAATTGACCTCGCCATGTGTTCTGGTGTAAAGAGAAGCTGAGCTGGAAGGCAGATAACTGGAAATCAGTTGAATTTATAGGTGAAACTCAGATATATGACAGGATAGAAAAGTCAAAGCTACTTATGGAAAAGGGTCAATGAAGTCTGGAATCTCGAATGTCTTGTGAGGCAGCAACAGTCGAAATATATCACCATGTTCTGGAGTTGTATTTGCTACGAAAGAGCGGTTACTTTTGTACCAATTGGCAGAAATATTGACTGCTGTAACTATGTGAATGCACTCGATGCAAATTTGTGGCTAGGTGTGTGCAAACATTTAGCTGGAAAGCACTTCTTTTAGCAGGATGATAGCCCCTGTACATCTCTCAGTATTTACTCATCTGTGGAAAATAGAAAATCACATTTTGGGTTTTATGTGGTCGGCACAATCACTGGACAAAAATATTATCGAAAATATGTGGAAAGTCATAAAATCTCATGTGCAGAAGAAATTGTCAGCTATTAACTCTCGACAGGACCCTATCAGGTCTGCTCTAACAACCTGAAGCAAAGTTCATTAAACCTTTATTCATCAGCTCTACACATTCATTCTGCGACGAATATGTTCTGTTATTGCGCAGAAAGGATTTATAACAAAATTCAGAAATGTCAGGTAAGCGCTTTTGTTGAAATAATGTTGTTTACGATGTTTGAATTTAACTGGCAAAAAATGAATCGAGCATTTGCACCGCCGCCATTATGACGCACTTTTGGCCACATGCTGTACCAGTTGTATGCATCTCTAATGCTTTACTTAATAATTAGCTGTTTATCATTTCATGAATTAATCCATTTGTAGAACAGATCATGGCATAGAATTCTTTCCGGTTTTGGTAAGAAAAGTTGAGATATTCAGATATAAAGAGAATGCTTCGATTTTAGTTGATTTTTTAACATTTCTGTTTTTTTGCTGCTGCCATTTGCAGGCCGTGGCCCACAGCTGTAGTGCTTGTGTCATATACTTGGTTTTAATTTTAGCTTTTTGTCTACTGTTTTTTTCCTGTTTATTTTTTTTTGAACATCCTGCAAGACTGCATTCAAATGGTGCATGATGTTGCATGAATGTAGGGAGGTGAACAGACACAGTTCACTGAAGAAAATTGTGGAGCATCTTATGCTGAAAGGGTAAGTTTCATTTCTGTAATAATGATGTGGTACTGGTCCAGTGAGTGTGAAAATAGTCAGTAATTTAATTAATAAAGCAGCAAAGTCAGAAAGTTAAAATTGCGTAATGTTAGTTAAAAAATTACCAATTTAATGTGCCACGTGCTGGTGCAGAGAGCAGTATAGAGTGGCATGATGTATCATTGTTGTAAGATTTGTCAGTTATCACCGTGAATGAGTTATGTTGATATGGTTTTAGAATTTGCCGCTTGTGATTTTTGATGAATATTGTTTGTTGTTACCTGTGGTTTAGCATTAAATTGGTGTCACTGATGCCGATTTTTGTTAAAACTTTGTTGGAACTGCTTTTGTGTTTATTTCAGCATCACTCTGGTGATAGTGACACCGTTTCTTGCAGCTAGTCTTGTTGAAACTGTTCAGGTCGGCCATCTTTCTGTCTTTTGTTGTTGCTATTTTTACCTCCGCCAAGGAGGTAGTTTTTGCCAGACTTTGTTTGTCTGCCTGTCTGTGAGTCAGCAAGATAACTCAAAAAGTTATGAACGGATCTTTCTGAAATTTTCTGGGAATGTCGGGAATGGCAAAAACTACCAGTGATTCAATTTTGGGGGTGATCTGGAAGGAATCCTGGATTCTGGATCACTTTGAAATTTTCGTTACCATTGCTTCAAAGGGGGCATACAGGAAACCGCTGCCGAAGCGAATATGGTGACGCCACCTGGCGAACAACATGGCCTTGGCAGAGGTCTGCAGGCACTGACTGCATTATCTAGTTTTATGCTGTACAATTTTGTTTAATAGTATCAAAGCGTTCTCATGTAGTACCACTACTGTACGCTGTACTAGATTGTCGTCACAGTCTGAGTGCTTGGTCCTTGGGCCATTTTTACACTCGAAAGCAGCTATGCTTTCAGCGCGTCTTAGCCATCGCAATGCTGTCTGTCCGTCCGTCTGTCTGTCTGTCTGTCCGTTCGTCCGTCTGTCACACGGGTGGATCAGGCAAAAACGGTTCAAGCTAGGATCTCCAAATCTTCATCATCGGCTGCCTGGAAGACTCTAGTTTCAGGAACCGTAAAGCTTTTTCATAAATTCGAAGGGGGTCACCCCGAACGAGGTCGCTAAATGAGAGGGGGATGGTCAAAATTTGCGATTTTTGGCCTATAACTTGTTGTATCTCAGTAACGGTGCGAGATAAGGCCTAGGTTACTATACGTATACTGGCTTTTGATTGGCGCCAAATTCAATGACCTTGGATGACCTTGAACGCCAAAATAGGGCGTTTTACGGATTTTTTTCGCGATATCGAGCTGCACTAGTCTATGTCATTCACAAGGAGGCGCCACCGTCGCCAACGCCACTTGCACCTATGGCTGATGTGTATTATGGTCCCGATAGGCCGAGTTCAAGTGATATGCGATTTTCGAAACTATAACTGCTGAACTGAAAATGCTATAGGCTTTCGCGTATCTCGTGAGTTTTGCTCAAATTTCTTGTTTACCGTGCCAGAAAATTTCATTAAAATCTGTTTAGAACTTGCAGTCCAGAATACACTGCAGAGTGTTGGTTTACATTTTTTTAAACAGAATCCTAGATAATGATCAAGAATGCGCAAAAGACTTCGCCAAAATCAAATCAGCTCTTCATTTGGCTCACCACTTCAGAACATTTCATCAAACTCCTTACGTACCTTTTTGAGTTATGCAGCTGGCATACAGACAGACAGACCCTGTGATGTTAGCTTGTTCTTCTGTGGAGGTGAGGAACGATGATGATGTGTTCTATGTGTATTGGTCAGAAATGGTGTACCATGTGAGTGGTTTATTATTATTGTCATTCAGCTATGTATTGATGCTGTGTTATCGGTGCTCGATATCGCATGTGAGCTGTGGCTTATTGCTGTCATAACAAGACGTATTGGTGGTATATTGTGTATGTCATACAGTCGGAGATAGCGTGCGAGCGCCCAGGGGTATTTGACTGCTTTGTGGAAGGTGCCTCGCGTCTGGTGAGTTTTACGTCAACTCAGCCAACTCGTCTGCTGCCGATCTGGAAACTGCTGCTGCCGACCGTTATCTATGGTGTCAGCCACTACGCCATCGCGTCACTTGCAAAGTACCGCGTCAGTGTCTCCATGAAAAATGATCTCTGGCAGCGCAAGGTATTTTCAGCCCTCGGTTCTCGTCAAATATTATGCCTAAACTAGGTGTTTTTACGGCGTCGTTGTGTTGTCAGTACACTGTCATGTCACCTGCACCCTTGCATCACATTTGTGTCTGTGTCTCGATGATGGATGATGTCTGGCAGTGCCAAGTAGTTTTACACAAATGTCGGAAAATTGCTTTGTAAATTATTTTTTTTCTTGCAGAAACTGTTTTCTTTGCACATGGCTGTAATTACTGTTCTTCATCTATCTGTTGGTCCTTGAAAGTTAAGTTTAAGGCATTTTAAGTGAATAAAACTCAAGAAGGTAAAACTAGAGTTAACAATTTCAGGATGAATGTGATTTGAATGGAAAGCCTCTTTTTTCAATTGGTTTTTTTTATGCAAAATTCCTGTAATTTAATAAAAATTTGTTTGTTTTTAGGAAGGTGACTGATAAAATGATTTTATCAATTATTGCCAGCTACTATTCTATATTTTTCAAGTATTACCGGTATATATGTGTCTGCCTTTCTGTCGTGTTTGTGCAGTCACTGCATGAAATGGATGACGAAGCCAGCATCGATAGGACGATATATGAAACGTATTATCCAGAGCTGGTTGCCACGTTTACTGGCAACCTGCTAGCTGACATAATGCTTTATCCACTGGAGACTATTCTCTATCGGCTCTATCTCCAGGTACTTGTATTGCCCATTTTTTCTGTGTGTAAGTAACGGTCAAAGCTTGGTAGTAGAACATGTTTGTTTTCTGCATGTTTGGACATTTTTGAAATTTTTGACATTTTAATCCAGATATTGACACATTTGCACTTCACTGTATCATACATGATTGCATCATATTTAGGATGGGATTGATGAACGTAAAAAACAGCAATTTTAGATTTCTATTGTTTTTTGTTGGCACGCCATTTTTCTAGTGTTTATTGTCATTGAATAAACTGATATAAGCATGTGAGTTTGTTCAAAAACGATGAACGATTCTGTTTATGTACCAGCAGTAACAAATATGCTACATGAAGTCATCAGATTACAACCTGGTTTTACAGGTTTGCTGATGTTTCAGCAGCTGTTGTTGTCTTCTTCAAAATGATTTTAGTTTGCTGCCAAATGTTGCCACGGCAAACAATTCATCATGGGTATCAGGAAATTGGTAGGACTCTCGGCTTGGTTTCTTGACTTGTCTTGTTCTCTTTTGATGTGTATCACTTTTTGATCCATTTTGTTGCTTTTGATCCATTCTGTTGCTCATTGTGTGTATCCAGGGAACCCGTACAATTATTGACAACACAGACACAGGCCTTGAGGTGCTACCAATCATCACACGTTACGATGGAGCTTTCGACTGCTACTCTACCATTGTATCGGAGGAGGGTTTTGCTGGCTTATACAAGGGCTTCGGTGCCCTTGTTCTCCAGTATGCCCTTCATGTAGCTGTGCTAAAAATAACTCGTATTGGCTTTGATTTGATGGCACCGGGGGGCACCACGGGACATTTGCCCTCTGTACCCCAGCATGCTGTCCCATATAACCTCCCACACAGACCAGGACCCCCATCACAGTCACACCTCCCTCGTAGTGACTATTACACTGGCCCCCCTTCTCACCCAATGTAGTCAGGGGGCTTCAAGGAACTTTTGCTTTCTGTACCATGATGAACTGGCTCATATGACCTTCCGCATATACCAGGACCCCCTCACATCTGCCATAGACCAGTAAGTGACTCTCCAGCCGTTTACTCGCTCGCTCGTAGAGAAATTGCAAAGTTCCATCAGAAAATTCCAAGTTGTTGTTTAAATTTGTTTAAGTTCTGCAAAATACAACTCAGTATTACTTTTTGTTGCACTTTGCATAGATTGAGTAGTTCTTTGATAATTTCCTAAATAATGCAGGAGATGTGATCTCCATTAAATCACGTGAAAGTCGATTCCATAGATGTCTTTCTTTAAGTTTCAGGGTGTGATACCCAAGGTGAAAGCGATTGTGGTCTGCCTGAACATTGGGGGTCGAAAGGTCAAAACTTTTAACTGCTAAAATTCACATTAGTGCTAAAATTTTACACGCAGGATGTCTTTGTTTATATCTCCAGCCATTTCGGTGCAATTCACTCTTCAAATGTGCGTTGCAGCCTAAAACGCAAAAGAAATAACTAATAAACCCCTTCTACTGGCTTTAAGGTTGTTCGAGGTCGCCAATTTTGGTGTCAATCGGAAGGACTTATGGGACTTACTATAACTGATTTACTATAACTGATTAATAGTAACCTTGGCGCTATCTCGCACTGTTTCTAAGATCCTGAAACTAGAGTCTAATTTGTGGCAGCTGACAGTGAAGATTTTCGTGATCCTAGCTTGCACCGTTATGACAGTAGCAGAGTGTGATGGACAGACAGACAGACACAGACAGACGCCTCGACAATAGCTAAGATGCATGAAACATCACATGCTGTCATGCGTGAAAAATCGTGTTGTTTTAAATTTTACTCAGTTCGACTCGCTCGCAGGTATTGTTGCTTGCCCACGGGAAAAATCTCAATCGCTCTCGCTCATCCTGTTTCTCGCTCGCTATACCACTCGCTCTCGCTCTCACTTACAGGTCTAATCTGCCATATAGTGACTATGCACACCTGCCTGCTCACTGAGTGTAATCTGACACTGTGTTGCAACAATTTGCATTGAACAAAAATGTGTGTTTAGCTTTTACCTTCATCTTTCTTATGACGTTTACAGAAATATCTGGCAGAGACATGTTAGCAAATGTCCTACTTTCTATGTATTTGTGTCATGTAGCACCTACATGCTTTGGTGTATTTTGACCAGAGTTTTTAAAAAGTAATTTTTTTCTGAGTGACATGACATGATGAAAGATCCCATTGTTTCTGGTCCATAGCTTATGTGATAGATTGTAAGTAAGTTGTGAGTTTACTAACCTTTATCTCGCTGTACCTGTCAAGTTGGTATTGCAGTCATAATTTTTTGCTGATTTTGATAAAACTGCATTCTCATAAAGAGCCCAAAATGGAGATAGATTTTGTTGGTTTAACATTAGAGTTTGATAATACCTATTTTTCCCTATTTTTATCTAGGTCATGCACTTTCAGTGGGTACTTTTGAATACTCAGTAACAAAGCCCATAGACTAACTCGAGTGGTGCATCTGCGATGACCTCCATATCTCTGATGTTGAAAATACTAACCCACCTCCTTCCAACTTGAATCACAGTGCTCAGTGTATCGCAACTTTTTCGATTATTTAAATACAGCCTCTGCTTTCAGTCACATTTGTATAGCGCCATATGTCACGAGCAAATCATGTGATTCTGCAAGCATTGCCAGTAGGAATTTTGTGATAGCAGTTTGTAGTGTTTGGCCTATTAGTTGCTCTGCAAGATGTGTAATAATTTGTGAAAGCTGTTGTATGTTTTGTTTGCTGGTTGGATTGTCACCGAAGACTGCAGATTTAGTGTAATTGATCATAGATAGTTTTGTGTGTTCTGTATAGTTGCTTCTGCCACTGCAAGTTTCAGTCAAACTTTGCAACGATCACAAGTTGATCTTTGTTCACTGCTAACACTAGTGCTGTCTGACTTGTTACACTGTTGTTTTGATTTTTGGCCATTTGGCTTGCTGCTTGGCATTAGAAAATTGGAAGATGGAATTGAAACTTATAAATGGCATAAAATTAATAAGATTAAAACTTTGTGCATGGAACTTTGTTTTGTTTGTTGTTGGTTTTTAATTGTAAAATTTTTAGTGCTAGCCGCGTAATACTTTTTGCTGATATCCCATATTCACATCTATTTACGTTTAGTCAAAATATTCTGCATGCTAAAGTGTGGTGATATGCCAATGATTCAAGGTATAGGGCATTTTTAGATATAGTTGTGGTTTCCTTATGTGAGTTTATCATAGATAACAATGTAAACTACGTGAAACCTGCATTTATCCAAGATCAAGATTATGTATGCACATGCACATTGGAGAGCTTTCCTATTATGCCGTATCTGGACTTAACATTAATTGAACAAGAAACCCAGCTGTCAATAGGATAGCTGACCGTACTGCTCGTCAGTGACCTTCAAGGTCATCCAAGGTCAATGATTTCCATCTCGTGTGACAGGGTGTATGCTACTTCCTATTAGTGATTAATAGTAATCTTGGCCGTATCTCTCACCATTTTCAAGATATTGCCAGTTTTCCATTGAATTTCCTGCACCCCTACATTCAACCTTCAGTTTGAAAACCTACTTGCACCAGATGGCTGAAATTTTGCATGCCCCAGTTAAACACACCTGGCTAATTATTCGTGTAAAACGTTTTCTTCTACAAGCTATTCATTAGCCAGGATACATCCGTTACAGATGGACAGACAGACGACGGACGACAACCATGACAATAGCTCGACCGTTACTTAAGTATGGTCGGCTAAAAAGCTAATATTGTTGCTACTAGGTCTGAATAAAGATGTCTACTTCTGCTTGCTGTATTGCAGTTTTGCAGATGTCGGTCAAATTATTATGAGCTTGGTATCTATCACAGTGCAGCACGGTAGTGCTGACACTGTTATAAGGGCGATGAACGTTAAGTATAGGAAATGGCGTTTGGGGGGGCGGGGTTCTGTAACCCCAAAACCCCTTAACCGATCACAGGCTGCGCGGTAGCGCAGCACTGTTGTAAAGGTGACCAGCCATTTCAATGGGAGAACCCAAAATTTGACCCCCGTATATCCCAAACCCCTTAATTTTTCCGAACCAAAATTTGCACAGATGATTAAATAAATTTGAAATAAAATAAAAGAAGGTAAATTTAATATTAAAAAAGTTTAAAATAAAATTCAGTAAAATAAAATATATAAATTTGGTCAAAATTTCATACAAACTATAATTCAAAATAAAATAAAATACTTTTAACATAAAATATACATCAGAATAAGATTTTAAAATTATATAACATGAGTCACAATTCCAAATAGAAAAAAATTTAAAATACAATTAAATTTAAAATTAAAAAGTCCAAAAGAAATAATATAAGAAATTGAAATAAAACAAAATTTAAAATAAAATTCAACATTAATTAATTTAAAATAAAATGAAATAAAATTCAAAATAAAATAATCCTTTCCCCTTTCTTTCTCCCCCTGTCTTTCAGTAGACAGCATTATGGGATTGATGACTGTCTGGAGAAAAACAGGGAAGATTATTAGAACTGTCTTCGATACATATGCACAATTATTATCGGCAGTTCTTACAATTCTTTAGGTTTCCGTCGTTATTTCGTGTTTTGTGTTTCATAAAGGTTAAACTTTCTGTAAAGGTTAAACTGTTCATTTTGTTATTATGTGTATGTGCAATTTTGCCTGCAAAGGCCGTATCCGAAATGACATACTGTGTTGTTAAACGTTAAACCCTACTCATTCATTCATTCATTTAAGCTGCGCCCACCAGGTAGGCTGAGGTATAGGGAATGAAGCCACTGTCGCTGACTGAATACGTTGGCTCCCCAGGCACAGAGACTGCAAACAACATAGGCCCCTAGTCACAAACGGTACGTGAAGTCGAGGCTTGCTTATTTAACAGACAGCGCATGATTACGTCACGGCGTTGCTATGCAACATCATAAACAAAATGGAAGAGGTACATTTGAAGCCGATTTTATCAAAAGAAAGTTTGCTTTCTACGTTGTGGTCAGATGGCGTACTATTGAATACCACCGTTATTGCGCCAAGTCCTTCGAAGGATTTCTGCCAGCTGATAATATTCGCAGATGAAACGGTAATTTTTTAACCGGGACGAGTGAAGATGACAGGAACTATTCATTACTATGGGTAGTTTGCGATCAGCTTTTCCAGTGATTGCGAACGCTAAATAACTGACAGAATACGGCACTGTGATGAACAAACATGCAGGAAACACTCGTTTTTCAATCGAATTTGTCATACAACAATTAAACGAGTGAAGTTTTAGATCGAAAATTGTTAAAATCCGCCATCATTCACTTTAGCGAAGCGGAATGATATCTCGTGTGCAATAAAGTAGTTTTGAATAATTTATTACTGAGGTGCACTTTCCGAACCAAGTTATGTTCTAGTGAAACAATTCATCACATTTTTATTTTCTTGGGGAGGGGTTAGGGAGAGGGCGCTGCCCCCTCCCCAGACTCCATTCCCATTTTGTGGTGAAGATAGTAATTTTGATAGAAGTTGTGCATAACTGTGCATAGGTCACTGATCCCGTAAAGTTCTTTGAGCCATAGGAAAATGGTTGCATCGAGTGAAGTTTGCGGAAACAAGCATTAAATGTATGCTAAATAGCATATTAGTAATTAAACTAACAGCGAAATATAATGACAAAGTGAGCTGTGTTAACAATACATAAAAATGTGCACTGAATGGCATGCAAATGTGCAAGTTAAGTGGAACTATTTTTTCACGATCTCAATGGAATGCAGCATAACGCAAAAAAACTTCTTTTCGCAGCAGTGTTGTTTATTTCAACTGTAATCTGTATCATATTTTGTCCACAACGCAATTCACGTTCGTCGAATCGACTGATTCGGTTGAATGCTTAGAAGTTGTATCACATTTTGGCCAATGTAGCCTGTAGGTGGTGCTTTCTAAAAGGGGCCTTTAGCATAGGCTATATAAGTCTAAATTTCCCTAGCTCTCTTAACTTTCTGTAAACATTCGCTGCTTATTGGGCCTAAGTAGACACTAACGTGAATGAAATGTTCATATTAGGCCTCCTGTTCTTAGGATTTTGTTTTAGGTAACTATCCGCAAGTGGAAGATCTCTTGTCGCAAGCGCGATCATTTGGAGAAGCCAAAGGAAGAGAAGAAGTCGCTCCAGGATTTTCTACATGACGTCTGGACGCATGGTAAGCCTACAGTCAGTAGCGGTTTTAGGCTGGGGCTCGGCGGGCACAGCCCCCCGGTTTTGCTCCAGGTTCCCCCTCCCCAGTTTCGTGGCCACCCACGATTTTTTGCAAAGATAACACAAAATCTGATTTCTTTGAGTTACCAAATTTTAGAAAAGTGGGCAAGTTTGCAGCTTTCATTGAATGCCGAAAAACCGAAAGTGCTTCAGCTTCAGGGGGGCTTTGCCCCCTGACCCCTCACCAGGGCTCTGCCCCTTGCCTCCCTGCGAGCTCCGCCCCAGACCCCCATTATAGGCTTGCACTACCGCGCTCGCCATGGGGCCATGCCCCCCAGATATCAAGGCTAGAAGTGCCACTGCAAATAACCGCAGTTTAATATAAATATTGGAACTTTTGCTTTACAGAATTTAGTAAACTTAAGCATGTGCGTTAATTTTTAACCGACCGTACACCTGTACTTTAGTAACGGTCGAGCTGTTGTCACA
>Ga0209367_1003035_pt1 | contig 22582 bp, 13 predicted proteins | sample WorMetLIZISLAND2_FD_187412 | JGI IMG/M metagenome (GOLD analysis project Ga0209367, IMG submission 187412) | Marine gutless worms symbiont microbial communities from Max Planck institute for Marine Microbiology, Germany - Olavius geniculatus... ... | reverse complement strand
GTGAACTGTTTTGCTAGGTAATGTGATCAATACAAGTGCAGTGGGTGGAAGAACTTCACGTTTACGTGCCATAAATTTCTGCTTGTAACAGTGAAAGAATGGTTAAAATCGGTGCTGAATTACCAAAGTTATCCCAAAAATAAAACTGGGTATCCGTTTTTTTTTGGAACACCCTGTATATACGTAATATTAAACGTCCACATTCAACCACATCTGACGAGGAACATTACAATGTTGGTCACAATCAATCATACAGCTATTACTTTCAATTTCAATTTAACCAACCCAAAGTTTTTGCAATTACCAATATCAGATTAAGCTGAGTGACCAAGAGTAAATCTTTGGGAACAATTAAAGCAAAATATTTTTAAAACCAAGCATCCTTCCTGTAGCCCAATGAAAGGCCAATGTTAAAAACTACTAGGATTATCGCAGTTACATGACTGGTGTTGATAATGTACATATGTCATACATACATGAAAACTGATGCAGAACCTCGAGAAATTAACGCAACAAACACTAGTTGATATTCGTTAACCACAGCATCAGTATATAATTAACCCTTGTCCTCCAATAGACAGCATTCTGAAATTAATGACTGTCTGGAGGATAACAGGAAAGATTATCAGAACTACCATTATGATTAATTTCATATGCATGCGTATAACTTACAACGTTCGGTTTAGCTCGTTTTTTTGGGTTTTGTGTTTCTGTAAAGCTTAAACTTACCATTCCATTACTATGCGTTTGTTTGCATTCTGCCCGAAAAGGCCATCCCCAAAATGACCTATACTGCGTCAGGCGGGACGTTAAACCCTACTCACTCAGTGTATAATTAAATTCATCAACTTGAATGTCGCTATGTAAGATGGTGTAAATATTGACAGAAGATGATGTGTAAAGGGACATTATTGGTTGGCGCACTGGACCCGCTGTACCCCGGGCCCCCCTCCCTCCTCATCATCATCATCCTCGTGGTAAGCCTCACCACGGCGTGAACGACCCGAATCAGTCGACGGGTCATAGTCGATCATGTTCACTTCCTCGACGTGGTCACTCGACGTCATGCTGTCCTCCTTGGGCCGCGGTGGCAACAGCGACTCCAATTGCTGCATGCGTTAAACAAACACAACACACTTCAATTCTGATGATAAGTCAACAACTTGTAATGCACTAATGCGCTATCTTTTAACTGCTGCATTTCACTCTGTAGTAAACTGTACAATCACTATACAGGGACAGGGTGGGCCAAAAAATGGCACCATTTTTTGTGCACCTTATAATTTCACCAAATATTAACTGATTTTCAAAATTTTTTCGCTGTCAGAATCAGGAGACAATTTGTAATAAAACTATCGCTATAGATCCCATCGCTTCTCAAGCATGTCGCTACACTACCTTGTGAAATATCAGACAACACACTCAAGCCGGCGACGCCACTGACCAGTTGCGTGACCAATGGTGATCGAGCCTGCCATGTGGCCCCCAAACAGCCCGAACTTAAATCCAGTCAATTATGCGGTTTGGGATGTTCTTCGACAGATGGCCTATCAATTTTGACAATTCACGATAGTCAACCACCTGAAGCAGGCGATCGTTGCAGCGTTTGGTTGATCGTGCCATTGGTCAGTGGCATCGCCGTCTTGGATGCGTCATCCAGCAGCAAGGTGAACACATTAAACATTTGACGTAAAAACTGTGAGATGCGACTTTTTAGACAATAACTGAGGCAACAAACACGTCGTTTCTGTTGTTAGTTTCTTAAAATGTGTTGTTGCAGAAGTTGTCTTGTTTTTAATTGTTATTCTTAAGACAGTGACATTTCACAAGGTAGTGTAGTGACACACTTGAAGTGTGATGTGACCTGATTCTGACAGTGAAAAAATTGTGAAAATCGGTTAATATTTGGTGAAATTATAAGGTGTATAAAAATGGTGCCATTTTTTTTGGCCCACCCAGTACATGCTCAAATGCTGCACTGGTGTCTGGCCAAAAACCAATAAATTTAGTTGTGAAAAAAACACAAAATGTGAGGTCCTTCCTGAATGAAAAAGCCCACTGCTGGTGATAATGATCTCAGATTCCTTAACCTGCAGTCAGACGTTGGTTTACACTGCAACACCATTGATATGGGGCTAGTACATCACACGGCTAGTGGTAAAATTACAAGTGGGGTGTTGGCTTATTTGACGACGTTGTGGCTGCACCAACAAAGTCAACCAACATGGAGTCCGGTTAGTATTTTGATGGGTGACCATCTGCAGTCATCTCACTTCATCACTAGCAACCCAGATCAACTCAGCCTGGCCATCCCTCCATGGATAAACACAATGAGTACCAGCAAACGCCAGGATGCAAACAAACAAGCAACAAACTGCAATGACAACATACATTGCATCCGGTAAAAAGTAAACCCCTAGACATTATACAATAACAAGAAAAGCCCTGCTAACGCAAAGGGGAACACACAACAGCGGTGCCTGTTTGAAAGCCCAGTAAAACAAAATCAGTTGCCAGAGGGCGCCAGACGACTGGCGGCTAATTATCTATAGTGTTTTACTTGTACTCATCAGAGGGTGTGACCTGTCTCGCTCTGCCAATGCTGTATCGGCTGGAAATCGCAAATTTTCCCTACCCTCCTCTCATTTACCGCCCTTGTTGGGGGCTTTCGAATTTATGGAAAAGTTTTACGGATCCTGAAACTAGAGTCTTCCCGGCAGCCGACGGTGAAGATTTGGTGATCCTAGCTTGCACCGTTTTTGACTGATTCACTCGTGTGACAAACAGACAGATGGACGAAGAGAACTGCGACTGCTAAGATGTGCTACACTGTTGCGTGTAAAATGTCAAATCTTAATGAATCCGAATAAAATTTTGGACACTTATTCCCAACAAATTGCTGAGTCGACCAACGAATTTCGTTTAAAAACATCATTTCGTAGCAAAGTTATTAATTGTTGAATATTGATAACAAAATATCTCCGTTACCAATACGGTGTTACATAAGTATACCATCCTGCATAATAAACAACGTCTGATTTTAGCACATTACACGTCAACGATGCAACATCTATTGGCGATCAAAGTGCCAAATTTCAGTTAAATCTGCCCATGCAAACAATAGCCAAAGCGGCTTTTGTGAGGTCGCAACAAAATGTTAAGTGCCCAGTATTAAGCAACAGTTTGTTTAATCCTGACAGTGTCCACGGCTGCTGGAAAATTCTGCAATAAGTTTTTAGCATCATACACTTTTTCTTGTCTCAACAGTTTAATTAAAACATGAATTACATGATCGTCTGGAGAAAATACCATGTTGCTGTTGTTTACGTTGATTGCGTAAACACACGTCACTTCCGATCGAGCGACTGCAGTATGTAACGCCATACTGGTAATGGAGAAATTTTGCTATCGATATTCAACAACCAATATCTCCGCTAAGAAATGATATTTTTCAACAAAATTTGGTGGTCGCTTCAGCAATTTATTCGGGATTAACTGTACAAAACTTTATTTAGATTTGTTCAGATTTGACATTGCTAAATTGTACAATGTCTAGGGGTTTACTTTTTTACTGGACAGAGTTTAGAGCACCATGCAAAGGGAATGTACCGCATACGTACAGTTATTTTTGCAGAATCGACAAAGTTGTTTGGAGGAAAGATGATCTGAAACTTGACATAAAGGTGGCCCTTGTCAGTCGGCCTCTTGTGGATGGGCATTCCCTCGCCATACACACAGCGTACTGATTCTACCGAAATACAGCACACACCATGCCATAAACGAACATGCCCCGACGGTCACAGAGACACAAGAAATCGAAGTGCACTTGGCTAATCCATCAGCAGATCTACACTGTGTCTCAATAAAAAACGTGTCACTTTTATTTTTTGAATAGCTCCATGAAACATTAGCCGATTTTGATAATTTTTGGCATGCAACATCACAAAGAAACTTGAGGTACATGATTTCAGTTTAGCCCATCTCACATTAATCCTGCTGCTACACTACCTTGTGAAATTCAAAAGTCATAGTTTGGCTGTTTACAACAATGAATTCATACTGGGTAGTGCATGCATTGGGTCAGAAATGATTAATTGAATAGCGACAAACACAACTAACAGTTACATATATTATCTCTCAGAAAGTCTTACATGTTACATCACATCATTTTTATTACAGCATGTGAGCAAAATGTCCTCCTCCAGCACAAACGCAAGCAGTGGACTTTGGCGCAACTCGCCAACAGACAGCACATTCAATAATGTGCAACCAGAGAACCAGCTTACTCGCTGTTGATGCGTCATTTCAGTTAATCGATGTACAATATTACAACCAATATCATTAATGTTAAATACGTAACAAATTTTCAGTGATTCTGTGATTGCGGTGATTTTCTGAGCCAACACGTGCTACACAGTATGAATTCATCGTTGTAGATGGCCAAACTATGACTTCGTCATTTTACAAGGTAGTGTAGAGACAGTTGTAAGGTGAGGTGGGCTAAACTGCAGTCATTTACGTCAAGTTTCTTCATGATGTCGCTTGCCAAAAATTATTAATATCGGCCAATGTTTTGCAGAGTTACTCAAAAAATAAAAGTGGCACATTTTTTTTACTGAGACATGGTGTATATGGTAAAGCTACACAGAATATTTGAGAAACAGTCCAAAAGGTTGCAGTACAGCATAAAAAGTAGCCAGAATGATGATAATTGATGCTCAAAAAATGGATTGTTTTCTTGCACATTTAACGTGACTAATTGACTTGATAAGTTTGCCAGGGCAATGGGCTTCTTTTTGACCACCCTGTGTATTAATGCGGTGACAGAGCAATCATTTATTATGCCAAAGGCAGCACATACATATAAAGTACCCATAAAATACCTATATCACTACTATACACCTACAGTGTGAACAGTGTTGGTGAGCAATACTGTTACTAGCATAAGATGAGAACAACGCAAATAGTAGACATGTATAAAGAGAAATAAGACAATCATTGAACAATTGCAATGAATCTGAGCAAATTTAGTTGTAACAGCAAGGACAAAATAAGGCAACTATCATCACATGGTGGCATACCGGGCTCGATGACATTTCCAGGAGGGTTGCGGAGAAGCAGGCTGCGGCCATCTAACTGTCGAACTACAAACTGCATACCACACAGGGCCTCGGTCACGCCGAGTTTGTGTGTCAGGTACAGATTGTGACCTTTACGCGAGAACATCTCATGGCTCTCCTGCTGCAGAACTACGATGACATTGCCAGACTCAGCACCCGGCTGCACAAAGCAAAACACTAACAGCAGTAAGTAAGGAAGTAAAGCGTAAATTTATATAATGCATTCTCAAGTTATAGGATGGGCATGTGTATTAACACAGAGAAAACGGAAGTCTAACACATTGGCAGACATCCGAAGTTGATGACCATAACCATCAACCAGCAGAAATTGAAGCAGACAGACAAATTCACCTACCTCGGAAGAGTGATTAGTTCTGATGGCACTTCGGAGCAGGATATTCAAAGAAGAATTGGACTGGTCTGTGATGGAATGAACAGATTGGCTACTATTTGGGAAAACAATAACCTTAGCATAGAAACACAGGTGCTTGTGTACAACTCCATGGTAATAGGAATTTTGATCAACAACTCTGAAACCTGGATGCTGACAGAGAGACTAAAGAATAAGCTACGAGCATTCGAGATGAGTTGTCTCCAGAAAATCCTTGGTGTGTCAAGAATCTCTCACATCAGAAATACAGACATCAAGAATCAGCTCAACATCCATTGTGGACAGGATCCGAAGCCATCGTCTTAGATGCTTCAGATATATAGTCAGAACGCAACCTTCCCGATGGCCACACCAAGCCCTGTATGGTCGTGTTCAAGGAAGCAGCCACTGAGGATGACCGAGGAAGCACTGGACTGATAATATTTCAAACGATTGCCAGATGACGGGACTCTCACTCACACAAGCAACACACGAGGCTGAGAACAGAAGACACTGGAGTGAATACACAAAGCTGTCCGAGTGTGTTTAACTGCATCGCCATGACACCGGCAGAGGATACTCAAAAATATCTCTAATGCGCTTAACACGTTTTGTAGCAGCCACTCACTCAGCGACACTTAACTACACAATTCGACTTCACTGAATCAAACTGGTAACCACAGAAAAACAGCAAAATGTTTCCCGAAGTAATCCACGGACTACGGGACAGGCTGGCAAACATTTACAAATTACCATATCATATGATATATTGTAAAATTTGAGATCATGCATTATTATGGCATTCACATCAACAATAATGACATTCATGCGCTAAAAAATTTTGAAAAAAAATCAACACTGTTAACATTTTAATACAGCAACAAACAATGACAACAATGATGCACACTGCTTCTAAAAGCCTATGCTTATAGTACACTGTGTCCCAAAATTAGCAACCCCCACATTGCTTCAAACACGTTTAATTTAGTTCATAGTTTACAGATTTCAACAAAATATCATACACTGGATTAGCTTAACATTACTTATGGTATTTACCCATTATGACATACGCGCTTTACCGCATGTGCTCAGCATAACAAGATTATGACTGTCAGAGTTTGCCTACATTAAGTTTATGTTCAGTACGTTGTTATTAACAGCAGTGTACCTACCTTAGACTAAGGGCTTGCGTCAAGGCCAAAGGTGGCCACTTGCACATTAATTCACCCGCACCCGAATTAACCGCTAGAGTTGAGGTCATGGCTAAGGTTAGGGATAGGGGTAAGGTCAGGGTTAGCGTTAACTAATAATTTGGTTGCGGGTGAATTAACGGACAAGTACTGGCCACTTTGAGCTCGAACTTTAAATACTAGTTCAGAATGATTGTCTCCATGACTGTTTCAAATTTCGTAAAAATCTATCAGGTGTTAACAATTTTGCACTAACTCATCTGTAGGGGGGGCCGCTAATATTAAAACATGGTGTATATGTTCAACTGTTCAACAGTTCGTTTAGTGACTGAAAGTAACGTGGAATAGCTGATAAGTACTGAGTGCAAAAAATATAGTTGATTAGTTTAAAAATCACTGTTTACGATTACGAACAACATGACCAGACAGTCAGAGCAGCACTTACCATCTGATCACCCTGGCCATGAAGCGTGATTTTCTGACCATCTTTCATTCCCGGGTCAACATGAATTTCGATGTCCTTCGACTCCTGAGTAACCTTTTTGCCACGACACTTCTTGCAGCGATCTTTTTCATTAATCATTTCACCTACACAGCACACATTTCTCGGTCGAGTCAACATACAGCAGACATGCTCAAGTTTTCTATCGTTTTTAAACAAGCGAAGATTTCATTCAATGCAGTGAACAACTAGATGGTAGTTACGACTCCATTGACTATTATGCCGCCGACAACATGTGACAACTACAAGGCCAAAAAGTGAATTATGGGGCATATATGACCCCATCGTGACCTTGTCGCTTGACCTTTTAACCTCAGAATTTGATGTGTTCATCCTTGCCCCAAAGTCCAATGGTGGTGAAAGTTTTGTCAAATTCCGCCAACAAATACCCAAGATATATTGCTAACAATGTTTGTTCGGGACTCACGCACGCATGCGTGGACGGACACACAGACGCACAAACACTCTGGAAACATAATGCCTCCAGCTGCTACAATGATGGAGGCATAAACATTTCTGTCAGTACAAAAAATATTAACAGATATTAAGGACAAAGTCCAAGAATTTCACATATTATCTGCATGAATAAAATCTGCAGCAGAAACAAGAAAAGGCAACACAAGTAGCACATCTAGCAATCATCTAACCTTCACCAGAGCAGTCCGAGCAGACAGACTGCATCTGCTGCACCATTCCAGGACCAAGCTGCCGCATCGTTATTTTCACCCCAGTTCCTCTACATGACGAGCATGACTGCATAGCTCCTGGCTTGCCACCTTGCCTATCAAACACACACCACATAACAGCTTCACTAAGCTGCATAGCATCTCCACAGCTGGTCATTAACTGCCTGGCATGAAACCATTCTCTGCACACAAATAAGTTTTAACTTTCTGTGGTTGTTAGATGCTGATAACACCATCAAATAACCCAAAAACACCTTCCAGTGCCAACACACTGGCAGTACCGGGTAATTAATACCCCGTTTACACGATCAAGCAAACATCAAGCAACCATCAAGCAAATGTATTCAAACTACATGTGCACGACGTGTGCTCTAATTGCTTGATGTTTGCTTGACATTTGCTCGATGTTTGCTTGATCATGCAAATGAGTTATAATACTTGCAGCCCATATACAATTTGTGATGCAAAAGTCACAAAACATTTGCTGTGTACACAAAATATGGCATTTTAAATTAGGTCACTGACCAAGCAAATGTTTGAGCAATGAGTCATCGTAAACGCAAACTGTCACATTATGTTTTGAACTAGCACGCATATTTTGCAACGCCACACAATTTCACAACTGAACTGGAAGCACAGCAGTGTGCAGTTACATAATGATTCTCAATGCAGTTAACAAATTCAATTATGTGATTCATGAAGACTTACCCTTGGCATTTCGCACAGATGATTTGACGATCTACACTGACAGACTTTGTTTTGCCATTGTACAGTTCTTCTAGAGTTACCCTACAAAAAGTAATTAATCAAATTGCACTTCTGTATAAGCATATAGCGCAGATGGGCTTTGGATTCACAACTGAGTCAAGACACTGCAGTTTCAATTCCAAGTCGTTTCGCTGTCAAAATATTTTAAGCTGTTCATGAGAACATAACTTTTCACATAAGACCTTGTAGAATTATTAGAGACCTTGTGTGACACTGATCCCTTTCTTTGAAACCTAACCAGTTAATCTTATGCCGAACATTGGGTTCTAAGTAGTGATTGCAATCCTGGAATTGAATTCTCAATCCTGGGATCCGTGATTGAAAAATTTTGTTTAATCCTGGAATCCCAGGATCACGTTTCGAGATAAGCCTTACAAGTAAGTTGTCATTTTAATATTCCCAATGGACTTAATTGCATGCAAGGTAGTATAAGCCCCTACAAAAGGTATATCTGAACTGTGGGGAATGACGATGACCGTCAAAATACAAATTACAATGCACAGCAAAGAGTAGGACTCAAGCGAACATAAAATATTTTATTCATCATACAGCTAGAATTCTTAATTGTTTATCACTTAACATGTGAAAAAGTAGAATTTTAACAAATTTTTGTAATCAAGAAATTCCTGGATTGGGACACCGCCAATCCTGGGATTGGGGATTGGCAAAAACGGCCGGGATCCTGGGATTCAGGTTCTAAGTTCTAATTCTAGTTCTAAGTCATCGAGCTAACAGGATGCAGGGACAGTTGGATACAAGCAATGAGAAGCTGACAATGCAAAGCCTCCCTTTCCCTATGGCTTATGCTGATCCTTACCAGATGAAGATGCAGAAAACAGCATGTTATCAAACATGAGCTCAAAAGTTATTCCTATGGTACTTATCACGTCACAACTAACAGGTGTCTCAAACTGTCAGTTAATTGTCAAGCAGTATAACAGTTTCAATGCAATAAATTACATTATAATTATTATCAGAAATCGTACAATCACTAAAGCAATAACATAAGATTGTAAACAGAGTGAAAAAGGTAAAAAAAACTCAACTGGCAAAAAACTCAGCTTGCATAAACTTAAACATCATCAGATTCCAGTGAACACTAACCAACTCAAGTAGAACCTGTGTGACATTCATGAGCTCAAGACAGATGCTGCTGCTGCACTAAATCCTATATACCAAGTGTTCGTAAAAATGTGGCATTTTAGTTTTGTCCATATCTTCGCCACACTCTTGGACAATTTGCAATAATGTGGCTTTATTCATCCCACCACACTGTAAATGTGTCTCTACACCACCTTGTAAAATATAAATGAAATATGCATATATAACGATAACAACAAACAAACGTTTTGACAAAATTGTTTAAAAAAACACTTAGGACCACCACTGTGGTAAATGATCTGTATGACACTAGACCGTGTGGTTCTAACACAGTCTAGTGTCATACGGATCATCTACTGAATTGTCGATCTGTCTCTGAAGTGCTTTTTTTCATTTACCTAAATGTTTGCTATTATCATTAGTTTTTTCTTACAATTATATTTCACACGGTAGTGTAGAGATGCAGTTACAGCGTGGTGAAATATATAATAATCACATTAAAGCAAACTGTCCGCAGAGTGTGCCAGTGAAAAAATACTGAAAACTGGTAAATAATTGGCGAAAATATGGACAAAAGTAATTTGCCACATTTTTTATTGGCCCACGGTGTATGCGCATAACATACATGTCTTCATAAAATCAGCTGTGACGTACAGTAACATGCTATAACACAGAAATCTCACTTGAGGGGCTGAGCCGTGTCTTGCACTTTCCTTTTGCGATGACCACCATGCCGACCCCCCCTCATGCCACCACCGAATAAACCACCAAAAGGACTGCCACCAAAAGGACTTCCACCACCAAATATTCCACCAAACATGTCACCAAATATGTCACCTGGAAATCCTGCAACAGCAACAAACAAATAGCTAAGTCAGTTAATGTAAGGCAAATCACCAAAACAGCGAAATATCACCTGATGAGGTTTAAGCACTCCAACTTGAAAAGCTATAATAAATAAATGAATACATGAGAGCATTGCCAGTATACATTAGATCTAGAACAAAAAAAACTAGAAATTTGGGGCAAAGCCCAACGTGAATCCGCCCGGCGCCTTAAGCCCGAATGGGGGAAAATTAGGAGGGGGAGTAAAATTTCCCCGGCATCAAAGTCTCGTGGCCCGAACTCAAATGCATTGGCATACGCCGAACGCGCATTGTCGACTTAGGGTAGGTCAACATGAGCGCCTATAACTTTGTTCGTAGTGGACGGAATTTGACAAATTTTTTTTGTTCAACGCCAAAAGGATCGTTCTTGTCAACGCCGTTTGGATTCTGTCGCAATCTTCATCGATTCCAGAGATATTCGCAGTCAAACTCGAAAGTTGTCGTAAAACGTACTAAATTTTTGACGTTTTTTGCCCTCCCAAATTTTAAGGGGGGCGGTGCCCCCAAAACTTGTACTTCCGTTAACACCCCAACCTAGAGCCGCGTCAAGTGCCAAAGTTTCGTCAGGCTACAACCCCTAACTCCGAAGTTATAAGCGCTCGTTTATTGCATTTTAAGCCAATTTTTGACCCCCCTTTGAAAAAAGTTGTAACAAGGGCCCCCGTCCCCGGTGGGGGGTGCGCTAGTAAGACTTGGTCATTCTCCAGCGTGTGTAAAAATTTGGGGGCGCAGCACCCCTTAGGGACTAAAATATGTTCTTCCGAAATATGCGGTTTAGGTGGGTACGATTTCACATCTAAATCTCCAAGGTCACTGGACCAAACTTCACCGGACTTGTTTCACCTAACGCAGGAGGAATCGCGGTAGATCAAGTAAAAATCCGATTTTGAATATCTTCATCCGTTTCGGAGATATTCGCCGGCGAACTTTGAAGTCGTCTGAAATCGGGCCAAATTTTGCATGTTTTTGGCCCCTGAAATTTTTTTGTCGTGTGCCCCCCAAAATTTTGGAACTGCATTATAAAATTGGGCCTAGTGCTGACCATCGTGCAAAAGTTCACGCCGGTCGGTCCACGCATCTCGGAGATCTCGCGAGTGGAGAAAAAATAAATTAAAAAACATCTGGGCTAAAACTTAAGTCCGCTCCGCAAGCTATCGCTTCTGGGCGGACTAATAAACTATGTCTATTTATGCCAATATTGAAAAAAAACAAAGCAAAAATTAAAAAAAGGTATTAATCTAGTAACTTCAGCTTCTGTGCAAAAATACTACACTATTTTAATTGTAACATCCTCAGTAACAAAGGTTATCCAAAAATGTCTCAAGTTTTAATGACGTACCATTCTACCTATGTTCTATTACTGACACATAGTTACATACACGTGGTTCCTACTACTCTGCAGAATTCATTTTCTCTGACTTTTCCCTGAATTTCCAGGACAGAATGAATCATTTTCCCTAACTAATTAGTTTATACAAAATACCAATGTCGGTTTTCAATCGCTTGCAATCACACCAGAAACAAAGGCGGTAGAAAAATTTAAAAGTGCAGGTACAAATAATCTGCCAGTGAAGCGAGCAGGAAAAATTTTGAACTGTTGTACGCAGTCTGCGTATATTACAACAGTTCACAATTTTTTCTGCATCTTTGTTAACTTTTGCACCCTGGTACTTTTACATTCCCCCGACTTTCCCTGACCCTCTGAGTTTTCCCTGACTTTGGAACAATTTGTAACATTCCCTGTAAAATTTCCCTGACTTCCCCCGACTGTAGGAACCATGATACAGTACATCAATGGCTTACCTCCACCACCTTCTCTGAGACCCTGAATACCATGCCGGTCATATATTTCTCGTTTGTCAGGGTCGGACAGTACTTCGTATGCAAAACTGATCTCTTTGAACTGCATGCAACAAAACAGAAGAAAGTACAGTCAACAAACAATGAGTCACGTGCACTGATCAACTGTTTAAAACTCAACCTACAGATGACTCAATGTTTGGTGAGTTGTGACAGCATCATATGTGTGAACTATCAGTACTTGATGCAACAGACTGTGTCTGTAGCGTACATAGTAGTTGTCTTGACCATGAGTCCGACATTTTCCGACCACACGCCACAATACCAAACCTTTTGACATACAAGCAACTTACCAAATGTTTGTTCACGCGACAAAAACCAAACACTGAAAAGTACAACCCAACCCACTACTGGATGGATGAGAGTGACTACAGGTATCGAAAGACCAATAACGTGCTAGTCACATGTAACAAATATATAATACCTTGTGTCCTTCCTCCAGATTCTTATCTGGATGATACTCCTTTGCCAAGCGATGGTATGCCTACACACAGTGCACACAATTATTAACTCAACAATTGGACTCTTCCACATCAGCAACAAACATCAACTGAAATGAACATTATCCAAACAAAGACAATGAGTTAATTTTGTGGTAATGGCCACTATAGCAAAAGGTCCGACATAGCGAGGCTGCCATACTGTGAAGGTCTGCCATAGCAAAAAAAACTTAAACTATGAAAAACAACCATTATATTTGATATGTGGTGCTACCCAGTATTATTTCGTTAGTGCTTACAGTTTAGGATTAAAGTAAGGTTTAGGTTATGGTTGTTTAGAGCTGAGATTGGGGTTAAGGCTAGGGTTAGAATGCGATGACTGATGACATAATGTACACCTAAAATAAGCCTGCAAACTTCGTTATGTATCCAAACAGTTGTGCAAGGTTTGACTGGCTAACTGTATAAAGGCAGGATATCTTGGCATTGCACCTTGATACAGCTGATCTTATCAGTGACCAGCTGCCGTAAGGCCATGTGTCTTATGGCAGTACACGAAGTCGCGAACCCTGTCGCCATAACGAAGGTCTGCCACAGTGAATGTCACACCGCAACATTTTTTTGTGAACGACCTACTTCAGGGTCAAGGTCAGGTTAGGGTCAGGCTTGAGGCTAGGGCTAGCCATAGCATTTAGATGGAAAAAATAAATGCCATTTATTGATTTTTCCTGTATTTTATTACTAATCATGAAAATGTATCGGTCTATTTTTACGCGCAAAAGCAGAATGCTTCGCGCGTCTTTGCCATCATCTAGGCATCTGTCTGTCCGTCTGTCAGACTCGTGATCTGTATCAAAACGGTGCAAGCTAAGATCTTCGCTGTGGGCTGCCCCAAGGTCTCTAGTTTATCGTGACAAAATTTCGTGCCACTGGGTGCATGGGTTCCCCTGGAACGAGGGCGTGAAAAAGGGGTACCCCTAAAAAAGATGTCATTTTGCCGTTATTGGCTCGAATAATGTGAAAACGGTTGCAGATAAGCACACACATGCTGCTTATCTTAACAAGCACTGGTGACAGGCTTTTTGGATTTATCAACATCGATGACCTTGAATGACCTTGAACCCCTCAAAAAGAGGTTTTCAGTGAATTTTTCACAATTTTTGGATGCAGCGCACATTTCAACACTGAATTGCGACGAAATGGCTGGAGATAGACAAAGACAACCTGCATATGAAATTTTCAGCATACAACGTAGATTTTAGCAGTTCAAGTCCTGATCCCCTAGGTTCAAGTAGGCTTGTGCAGGTGGGCGTCAAAGACAGCTACCCCCCTAAAAAGTGGTTATTTTACTGCAATTATCTCGTGTAGCATGAACACGGTTGCAGATAGGCACAGACATGCTGCTTATCATAACAAGCACTGGTGACAGGCTATTTAAATTTATCAACACCGATGACCTTGAATGACCTTGAACCTTCCCAAAAGGGGTTTTTAGTAAATTTTTCGCAATATTTGGATGCTGCGCACATTTCAATACTGAACTGCGATGAAATGGCTGGAGTTAGACCAAGACAACCTGTGTATGAAATTTTCAGCATTAAATGTAGATTTCAGCAGTCTAAGTCCCGATCCCCTAGGTTCATGGAGCCCAGCGCAGGCGGGCGTCAAAGACATCAATGATTTCGGGCTTTGCAAGTCTATATCATTCACAAGGTGGTGCCACAGTACTGGCGTTGGTGGCGTGGCGTAGTTGGTAACACGTTTCGACTGAAACGAAGTTATTCTACGCCGGGCCCAGTTAGTACTGCTATGGGTGACTACAGAACCGGAACTGCTATAAGCTTTTGCGCGTCTCGTGAGCATTAGCTCAAATTTCTTGTGTTTACTCATTGTAAACCGTTCATGTGGTATATTTAAAACAAAAAATGGCCGCCCACTTGTAATGATGGTTGCATTGCAATATTTTAACATAATACTGAAGGTTTATGAAGTCAATTAATTTCAAATAACTGCATGGTTCACCACTAGAACATCAAAATAAAAGTAAAAATCTATTTTATGACTGCTGAAGTATCCCAACTTGCTTAAATCAAGGTATCCCACTTTAGTGCGGCACCAGGAAAATTTCCTTTCATAAAATTTTTGCCCGAGTGAGAATGGCACGGAGGATAGTACAGCAGAGTCTTGCCAAATAGTACGGTGAGTGTGCAGACTTAGGTCGGTTGCTATGTATATGGCTAGAATTGAATTGTTTATTTAGCTGATTTACTGTTCAGATCTGTCTACCAATGGCGACAACAACAAATGCCCAGTTGACGTTCAAAAATAATATATTGCAACAAACATAAAAAATACATGAAAATAGATCAAACACACAATTACCAACACATTCATACGTTTAATGGCTGGCAACATTCTATCAAACTGTCCTTTTATAGCGGCAAAGCAAGCTAGCAAAATGCATACGCCTGAACAGATGTTGAATGACTGATCGTCGATTCAAGTTTCCAAGCTTCTATTCGCCATCGTTTGACATCTAAGTTATCTGCTGATGTCGTCTGTACTTGGCTGAAAACAATCTCAACGTCAGGTCACGCATTACACTTTATGTTATCCCGGAATTACCCAGAAATTCTCGGTTGTCGATAACACCTTCCTGCCCTGTCAGGATAGGCTCCGTGTCCGCTCGCCTGAACTATCACAGATTCGACTCAATCAGCACTTTCAATGTTCAACAGTCTCTCTGTCGGACCACGACCAAACTCGTGGTTTTCAGTACGTCAGTACTAATTCTCATGTGAGAAATCTAGCTTTTCTCACTCAAAATACAACATTTTACATGAGCCTATCCTTGGCATCCTCATTTCTCTCTTGTAACTCATAACTTGTAACTGACTGTAAAATTAGTGATGCACGGATTTTGCAATTCTGCAAACATTTTATTCTGGCAATGTTCCAGCGTTCTGGCTAATGCCAGGAAGCAAGCAAGCGTTAAAGACGCGTAATATAATCTATTTTACCACTATCCTACGCCAGCTTTAGTATAAAATATTGGTGTGCACATTTCACAACCTTACAGAGTGTTAGTTTTCAACTGATACTGAACAAGCCTTGTGATCCTCACTCAATCCCTGAACGAATGTCCACGTCCTGAAAACACTGATATCAATCAGTAACAATGACATATAACTAATTTAAGTTATTAACGTAACAGGGTCGTCAGCAACGCATGTGGTGTTTTAACAAACAACGATAGAACGTTCCAGTTCACAATCAACAAATGAATGACTTCGCAACACTCGTTTTAACCTTTTTTATATCGGCCATTGAAGCACGTTTAGAAACACCAAGTATCGCGTATAGATCAATCTCATCCGAGTCGGCCATTTTATTATCTATTTGACTATACAACGGCTTTTCTTAATCTAAATCACGCTTTCAATTTCCTAATAAAGACGCATAAACTGATGACGTCACTTTTGATTGCCGGCTGCGGTTGGGACAGAATTCGCTAGAATTCGCTAGATGTCGTGAATTCACGTAGGGCTGCGCTATCCGAGTAACTGATCGAAAATAATAAATAATCGAATAGTTGCATTACTCAAATACTTTGCAACTCTAGAACTTTTTTATCATTATTAAACACAAGTTGGTGTTACTGCAGTCAGGTTTTGCAAGAATCCGGGTGTGAGAAAGTCTATAGGTGAAAAAAGTTATTGCATGGGATTGGGAGTGCATAGGCCTACGCATAACTTTCGCAACCCTTACGTTTAATTCGTTGCGTACTAGTAGGCCTATAAGTACTTAATTTTCTTGAGTTAGCTGTGCGTGTAGGCCTCCCGGTTATAGGCATACCCTGCTCTTATATATTTTGCGTTACTTGCGTAAAAATACGCAAAGGGTCTTGCAGTCGATGGAAATGAGGCTTTAATTGCTAAAAGCTACAAGTAAAGCCCTGCTAACGCAAAGATGAACGCGCAACAGCGGTACACCATCGTACAGCGCACGCTAGTGATCCATAGACTTCATCAGTAGATCTCGTCCGTTTATATACGGCTTTTGACTGCAGTTTCACAGAAGGCCCAGTAAAACAAATTGCTCACCAGATGGCGCCACTATCTCGCTCTGGCAACGCCATATCGGCTGATTATCGCAGATTTTTCCTACCCCTCTCATTTAGCGCCTTCGTTCGGGGTGACCCCCTTCGAATTTATGGAAAAGCTTTACGGTTCCTGAAACTAGAGTCTTCCAGGCAGCCGACGGTGAAGATTTTGACTGATCCACCCGTGAGACAGACAGACGGACGGACGGACAGACAGAATTGCGATGGCTGTAGCGCGTAAAAATTACTGCCGTGAAACAATACCGTTGTTGATCGCGCTTCTACGCTCGACTGACGACTCGGCTCGACTGTCAAAGCTGTCACTCACTAGACGTTAAGCCTAAGTTCCATCGAACGCAACGCATGCATGCACGCAACATCAGAATAGACATCTCTTCTATCCTTCCGTTTTGATCGTTGCGTCTAAGTCTAACGCGTTCGTTCAAGGGCGTCTACATCACGCATTGGAGCAGAAGTGTTCTCTGGCGTTTAAAATGCACCAAATTCGTTTTTCGCCGAGGCTCCGTGTGGAACCCTTTTGGGGAAGCTCATGACGCTCTCCCATGCCCCCTCGGCTGGAGGTGGAAGGAAATACCCCCTCCTCATTCCCACCTTTTCGACGACTACGGCGCCTCGTTCTCGGCGCCTGTGGCGTCTCACCTTGAGTTATGGGGAAAACCTGCTCCACGGACTTAGAAGGATAGACGCCCTTGCGCTCGTTGCGCACTTTTCTTGTGTCGCCTGTTTGCGTCAGTCACGTCAAAAAGTACGCAAAGGCTTTGCGTTGGCTGCGTGCGTTGCGTTGAGTGGAAACTAGACTTTAGGTGAACATGCAGACAGCAAGAGTAGTAGACACGGCAAGGCTGGGCAAGGCAAGGCAAGGCAAGGCGGGAGTCCTAGCTGTCCTGACTGCATAGGGGCAGAGCACACACGCTCACGACTTGCCGCGGTCACCGCTGGTACGAGTACGTGTGCAGCGCGTCAGTAGATCGCTGACGCAGAGACGCTGAAGAGCAGGCAAGGGCTTGAAGGATCGCCTGACCCGAGCACTGCGATGTCGGCCATACGCCACCACCAATGCGCCTAGCTCGCTGTCTGCATGGAGACACGTGAGCGCGCGTGTTCGCCTACGCTAGCCAGACTATAGCTGGACGAGCTACTGCGTCACAGCTTTGTCTGTCGTCTGATCAGTTAGACGTGCATGGTTAACGGCAGTAGGCCTAAATGCTGTGCACAGAAAGAAACTTTTGCAGTTAATTCTTGTATATTGTGCAAGCCGTTGTAAGTAATTGCAAAATGGGATTGAATTTTTATACTGATTTTTCTTTGAAAAGCGTTGACTTCAAGTTAGCGAAAGATCGAACAAAAACTGCTCAGTTTACATGTTTATTGACTTTATTACGTATGACTTACTGTAGTTCCAAATCTTTGCAATGATTTATTGCTTTTATATTTTGTATAATGTTTTGGTTTATTCGTATAGTTGCATGGCGTTAGTGGTGGTGACTGGTAGAGGTATACTGATAGAGTATAGCACAAAACAAGTGCAAAAGTATTTTGCATAAGTTTTGCATTTTATTCGTTTATTTTACTGTTTATTGTTTATATTGTATTGTTTTTATTTTATTTTAGGCGCGTACCACGGTTGAAACACGTTTTCCAAAACGCGGTGATTAGGCCTATTCGTTCGGCAGCCGTGAAAATAGTTTGTAGGCTATTTTTCCGGCAAAGAACGAAAGCGAAAAACTCAATCGCGCTCGCTAGGCGGCGGCACCAATGTCGTTCAGCGTAACTACGTTACGCGTAGTGATCAGATAATATTTTGGTGTATAATTTAGGGTCTATTGTTAGGGTTAAGTTAGGGTTAGCTTATACTTCAGAGATTCATGTGACATTAATGCACACCAAAACTAAGCGTATAATATTGGTGATAAATTCGATGCTGCTACAGGCAAGTACGAAACACTTGGACTGGCGATCTGTGATTCCCTACTTGCTGTTGTTGAGCAGGCCCGTCTTTAGGGGGGTGGCACCTTGGCACTGTGCTAAAGGTCCCGCGCCCCAAAGGGGCCCCGCGCTATGGCGGTGATCGCCGCAACGGACGATGGATCGATGATCAGTCTAAACAATTTTAATCAAGATTTTTTTGCGGGGGGAGAGGAGGGGTAGCAACTAAAATCTACGGTCCAATTTTTTTTCGCTCGCTCCGCTCGCGAGATTGCAGTTAGTGCCAAGGGCCCCGCGCTGGCAAAACACGGCCCTGGGTTGAGGTCTTCAGTTGGCCAGCTGCTGTCGTGTCTCTGCGGTGGTACGAGCACCCTTTAGTGGTCGTCGTACCGCCGCAGAGACACGACCTCAGCCGGTATTGTACGTACCGGTTAAGGCCGTTCAAGTTGGCCGTCGGATAAATAGCCGGCCCCGGTAGGACCGGATATTTATCCGATTGGCGTATCCATAGCCGCTAGGCTATTGATGCGGCTGTTGAAAGATATCATGTGCTTTTGCAAAAAGGCGTTAATTGGGCTGGAACTTTTTTGCAAATTTTGTTTGTTTGTTCAAAAACCCCAATTACTGTTGCAAAAAATTTTTGTTTTATGTTTGTTGTTTTATTGGGCCGACCGCCAAGCTATAAGCTTAAGGTCGGCGCTTTGTCGAGATTGTCGTCCGTCGCCTGTCACAGATGAATTGTGGCTAAGCAGTGCAAGGGCCTAGCTTGCTATTGATGACTTATAGGAAGTCGCATACTGGCTTTCAAATGACATATATATCGATGACCTTGGATGACCTTGAAGGCCGTTACGCGCCTTTTTCAACAGAAAACTGGCCATATCTCAGAAACGATGAGAGATACAGTTACGGCCTAGGTTACTATTAATCTCTAATAGGAAGTGACATATGCTCTTTCAGATGACATAAAAATCATCGACCTTGGATGATTTTTAAGGTCGGTGACAACCAGTATGGTCGGCCCGACCCTAGCGACAGCTGGAATTTTTGTCTTTTTTCATATTATAGGTATTAATTAACCACGGCTTCAAACGTGACGCGTGTCTCTAGTCCATGTTGAAATAAACGTGGTGCAGTATAGCACAACTGAACTGATGTCGATGTAGCGCATTAGATGTTAATTTAACGTTATGCGCTATATAAATTCACATTTTACTTACACAATTACTTACTTTGTAGGTCTGTGTAGCTATACACGCTGAGAATGATGCGTCGATGGCCAGGCCTCGGCTTCGCTGCTCGACGTCGCTGTACCTCGCTGGATAGCGGCGTCAGAGGCGCTGAGGGATCCGCTCATCGACGTCTGACCGTCGACAGGAGCCGCCAGAGACTCACACAACTAGTTGGACTTGGACGTCATCAACCGCTGCGTTCCGTCACACACAACCGTCCTTCTGTTACTGATGACGTCTATCGGTCAGTCTGTCGTGACACAGTAAATGTGTTTTGGCCTATCAAGTGCTGCATTTTCATGTTTCAAATAATAAAAAGTCAACCTTTTGGAGTGAACTATATGTGTCTTTTCGTCGTTATGTTGCCGCTGATTCGCTCATTCGGGTTAGTTTTTAATATTCCATTTCTAGCTAAAGCTATGTACATTAGCTGTGCTGAAAAACTGTTCTGACTTCGCTACTGCAACATTATAAGCCTACATTTGTTAATACACTGTGTCTCAAAAAAACATCCACGACACTTTCGACTGTAACTTGAAAACCAAGTATCGGATTTTGATAATTTTTGGTACAAGTATTCCTGACAAAACTTGCCATCAAACGGCCGTTCAGTTTCCCACCTCACCCAATGTATGCTTCTGCACTACCTAGGGAAATCAGATCAAGCGAAATATGTGTTGAAATAAACAGGAAGCCTGAGAAAACATCCCTGACATTATCGAACGTAACTTGAACAAAAATTAGCAGATTTTAATAATATTTAGAAACAGTATTTCTGACACCACTGGCTATTAAATAGGTGTTTTAGTTTTCACGTCACCCAACGTCTGCTTTTGCACTACCTGGGAAAATCAGACCAAGCATAATGTGTGTCAAAGTGAATGAAAAACGTCAATAAATTCCATCTATCCTAATCTGTGAGCTCCAACAGCCGGTCTATTACAAGGTTTGACTGTCATGCAGCAGTAAGTCTACCAGAAGAAGTTTAGGAATGTTTGTAAGTCAAGAAGCGACTGGTACAGCCTGGATTGGTCTGTCAGTGAACGGAGACAGCGTCTCCTTGCCTGTGTTCATATAGTGGGCCAACACTTCAAACAATTTTACTGCAAGCAGTTAAAAAATGGACGACTGGATGAAATATCAGCCAAAGTGTCAGAAATGTGAACAAAATGTTTTTTACGTGTTATGTTAATTAAGCAATCATATCACATTAGATAAACAAGAAATTTGAGCCAATGCTCACGGGACGCGCGAAAGCCTATAGCAGTTCCTACCCGCAGGCAGTCACCCATCGCAGTACTAACCGGGCCCGGCGTAGAGTAACTTCGTTTCAGCCGAAACGCGTTACCGACGACGCCACGCCACTAACGCCAGTACCGTGGCGCCGCCTTGTGAATGATATAGACTTGTCCAGGCCGAAAGCGCCAAAAAATCCATAAAGCTTCCTATTTTGGCGTTCAAGGTCATCCAAGGTCATTGAATTTGGCGCCAATCAAGAGCCAGTATACGATTTCCTATTAGTGATTAATAGTAACCTAGGCCTTATCTCGCACCGTTACTGAGATACAGCGAGTTAATGGCCAAAAATCGCAAATTTTGCCTACCCGTCTCTCATTTAGTGCCCTCGTTCGGGGTGACCCCCTTCGAATTTATGGAAAAGCTTTACGGTTTTTGAAACTAGAGTCTTCCAGGCAGGTGAAGATTTGGAGATCCTAACTTGGACCGTTTTTGACTGATCTACCCGTGTGACAGACAGACAGACGGACGGACAGACAGATGGACAGACGGAATTGCGATGGCTAAGACGCGCTGAAAGCATAGCTGCTTTCGCGCGTAAAAAGTGATATTTCGCTGGTTGCGTTTTCCCCAGGTAATGCAGAAACAAACGTTAGGTGAGGTGGGAAACTAAATGGTCATTTGATGGCAAATTGTGTCAGGAATATTCGTTCCAAAAATTATCAAAATCTGATAATTGGTTTTCAAGTTACAGTCGAAAACGTCGGGGATGTTTTCTTGAGACACAGTGTAGATATTGAAGCACGTTAAAGTGTCCATAAAAAAGTAACCCATAGACAATGTACCATGGAAATGTCAAATCTGAACGAATCCGAAAAAAATGTTGTACACTTGATCCCCGATAAATGGATGAAAAATTTCGTTGAAAAATATTACTTTCAGTGGTGTTATTAATTGTTCAATATCGATGACAAAATATTTCCGTTTGCAACTTTCCAATATGGCGTTATTAGTCTACTGCGGTCGCTTATAGCCGGAAGTGACTTTGTACTGACGCCAGGGTTTGACGCAGGTCACTTTTTCTGGACCCGACCCACATTTTGGAGCTAATGAGTGACCCCTGACCCGACCCGACCCGACC
>Ga0209367_1003034_pt1 | contig 22582 bp, 12 predicted proteins | sample WorMetLIZISLAND2_FD_187412 | JGI IMG/M metagenome (GOLD analysis project Ga0209367, IMG submission 187412) | Marine gutless worms symbiont microbial communities from Max Planck institute for Marine Microbiology, Germany - Olavius geniculatus... ... | reverse complement strand
TGTGATATGTTCACATCGTCCTGTGCGAGTGACCAGCCTCGCGGCGGCATTCTGAACAGACTGCAATCGTTGTAGAAGATTGTCAGTGATGCCGTGCAGTACTGCGTTGCAGTAGTCCAGACGACTGGCAATGAACGCCTGGACCAGCGTCCTAGCGGCATCGACTGTCAGTGACTGCACGATTGGTCTTATCTGTCGCAAGTAGTAGTACGCTGAACGACAGACCGACGCAACATGATCTGACACCGTCAACCTGCTGTCAACGACAACTCCAAGGTCGCGAGCTGAGTTGTCAATCCTGACGGTTGAAGACAGCACTTGTACTTCGTGGACATCGAGTTTGTCAATGGCGTGTCGAGAGCCCAACCAGAGCATGACCTGACAGAGTTATTATTGCCAGCTGATATCGTCCGGAAGCAGGATTTTAAACATAAACAAACGCATCGCGCGGTGCGCATGCTTGCTTCGACAGTAAGGCGCTCTTAATTGTTTGAATTTCAGCATTAGATGATTGTCCGACCTAGCAAAAGGAATATTTTTTTTGAAATGAGAAATATTCATTTGTGTACATCGTAGTGAAATTTTTGCAAAACGGAAGTTGCTTTTTACGACGACGACGTACGTAGGCCTATGACGCCAGAAATCGCGGAAGTTGACAGAAACTGTCAAGCCGCCAGTGACTAAGTTGCTCAGCTGATTGAAATAGTTTGCGGACGGGTTTTCTTTCCGATGACATTCACCTGGAACATTAAGTCATATCATAAGAGCTCCAAATGTGCAGATGTTGCGCAACTGTTGCGCAGCACTAGGCACGCGCCATCTAAAAAGCGTATCGAGCGACATAGGCCTAAATAAACTAAACTGAGATGTTATTTCGGTTCGGTTCAGTTCATCGCTCTGTAGGTATCTTAACAGCATCGGCGACTACGTGACTATGCGCGCGTACGCGTCAACGTCGCAGAAACCGCCACCCACCCACGCTTAGACGCTGAGTTTTGCTATTTTATTATGTGCGTTTGTCACATATTTTATTAAATACTGTGTTACTGTTACTGTGTTACTGTGTTAACAGTTCAACATGTAGGCAGACTATAACGTAGAACGGGTTTTCTTTCCGATGACATTCACCTGGAACATTAAGTCATATCATAAGAGCTCCAAATGTGCAGATGTTGCGCAACTGTTGCGCAGCACTAGGCACGCACCATCTAAAAAGCTTCGACAAGATGCGACAGAAAGGTAAAGTGATGCCAATCCATTGATATAATAAACGTTTTTTAACGTTTTTTTTTATTTTTGCCACGTTATTTTGTGTTTTGTAACGTTTTTTTGTTTTTTTCAACGTCTTTTTTATTTAAAAAACGTTCATCAAAAATTCCACCAAGAACACCGAGAACCACATTTAAAGACACGGAAACGAATTAAGAAGGCCATAAAAAATTATTGTTGGTCGTTTACTTACTTAGTCTAGTGACACTTGGTCTTATGACTACACCGTTGAACTGAAATTAAATAAGGTTTTCTCTCTTTTTTGAGTTTTAGCTATAGGGGCCTACTGCACCTACAGCATTAGGTTTTAGGCAAGAAGTTGAACAAATTAGGACAAACTTTTTTTATCAACGTCTTAAACGTTTTTTTTTCATTTCTGCTAAGTTTTGAACGTTTTAAACCTTTTTAAAAACATTTTTGGAGCGTTGTTTACTCCTATGGAACGATTGATCGCTTACGTAAGGCTGTTCTTCGTTGTTCAGTGGTTGAATGACGGCTAGCGGCTCTCCACGACTGTCGGTCGCCTGTACGAACAGTCCCTGGTTACTGGCCGGATCCGTAACCCAACGCCGGACCTACGCATTCACCGGCAACTAACTGAAAACAAATTAATTAACCACTAGCTGTTAGGAACTGCTTTGCCAATACCACATACATGTACATGTAGTTAAGTAAAGTATAAATTTTAATCAAACCTTTTCTTCCAACTAATTTGCAACTATTTGCGGAGTAAATTGGTCCAGACTCCCTCTCTGTGGAATTTAAGAGTCCTACTTCTAAGGAGAGGAAGGGGAGGAAATAAGGGAAAAAGAAAAAAGGAGAAGAAAGGGGAGGAGCGAGAGGTGAGGGGAGAGAAAGGAAAGGTAAGGAAAGGTAAAGGTAAAGGTAAAGTCCAGCACTTGCTATAGCGCTTCTTACAGTAGCCCAGAAGCGCTTTACAATCTCGGAAGTGGCAGCTAATTGACAGTATGCGGCCATCCATTACTCGCCTATCAAACAATTGGTCCTGCGATTTGCAGCTAGCTGAAGAGGTAAACAAAAAGTGAGAGAAGAAAGGGGGAGGCCAAGGGAAGAAAAGGAAGGGAAGGAAGGAAAGGGGGAAAAGAAAGGAAAGAGAGGGGAGCCCCTCCAATTCACATTAGCTACTGCGGACCTGCGACAGAAAGGTAAAGTGATGCCAACGCCCGGTGTCGCGCTCGTCGAGATAAATGCGTCGCCGATGCACTAGGTGGCGCCCCGGCGGCTGACTGGGAGAGGTGGTCGCCCTCAGAGCATAGACCAGCACCCATGTCGCAGTGTGTGCTCGCTGTGTAGTCGATCGCCGGATGTAGATGCCAAATGTCGCGCTGACGATGTCGTCGGTGACCATATCCGACTGAAACCGGAACCGACAAGTCTGCTGTCTGTCTAGTGAGGACGACTGCTGGCTGCCCGTCGCATCCACTATCCACACAACATACACCCAGCTATATTTAGAACCATAAACGTGAACAAAAAGCTCAGCTGTCGCTATAGAGTGAGTCGACCGTACCGCCTATATCCGATTTCCGGTCGCGGAAAGATTGCAATTTTCCAGAATGACTGCAGTCCCGTACACGCTATGGCGACGCTGCTATGTGGAACGCTACAATCAACGCTAAGATACGATGCGGTAATTTGGCACACGGGGTGATAGCTGCAGGCAGAAACTTTGCATTAAAAACTGCGGCCAAACCGCTGCATGCAGAACTTTGTCATCGCCCTATCCAACGGCACCATCGTCGACCCCCTACGGGAATCGTGGGTGATCATATCAACTTGCAACTTTGGTGATAAATATTCGTATTGTGCTCAACTTGTGCTTTCCAACAACAGTGGCTATCGGCTGTAGTTTCTGAATTCTGATCTTCTGATATGAATGAAGTTTATGTGAAAATGCAACTGGCTAGTTGCAAGTCGTAAAGCAAAGAAGGCTTGGTGCCTTGGCAGTGTAACGGTTAGAACGTTGGACATGCGATCGCGAGGTCGCTGGTTCCACTTCTAGTTGGGTCGCTATCAAGAGCTTACTACTTGGACTGTTTACGGACAGGTAAACCATTGTGATGTATACCCAACACTAAAATCAACTTAGTCTTCTATCCCATGTCTGTGTTCTGTCTCTCCGAGGTTTAGATAAATCGAGTACCAGTTTGTCCGGCTGGGGTTAAAAGGGGCGTGTTCCTCTGTGTCGCGTGGCACATAACATTCTGTGATCCATATGACAGGTAGCTCTAATACGGCTGTTTTAAGAATACCACTAATAATACCACTTTAACCAAAGAAAGCTGTTACAGTGCGACGGGAAAAAGCAGGATTTTAATGGTACGTAGCTCGTTCATCGTAAACCATCTCCATACACATATAACCAACACCAAAGTCAACTCAGCTTTTCATCCCTCCTGGAGGCCCCGATAGATAAATCGAGTACACCGGCCTGTCTGGCTGAAATTATAGCAGGACGCGTGTTCACCTGTATTTGGATCCAATATGGCAGGCGGTGCTCCTTAGCTTAGCTTCGAAATGGGTTTTCCATGTGAAGAAATATACTATTTTAATCAAAAAGCTGCTATAATTACGTGCGACGGGAAAGAGCAGAATTTTGATGGTCGTAGCTCGTACGTCGTAGTCGTATGACGAGTCACGCAGCTCATCGGATGGCCGCGATGTTATGTCGTCACTAGTGCCGCCCCTGCTGTCACCGGGAGCACACGAGGCCCCTCGCTGCCGACACATCTCTTCAATGATAGACTGTAGTTGTGGAATGGCCGGCAGACGGCGTGATGATACGGTCACGTTCGGCGGCGCATCCAGACGCAGTTTGCGCAGTATCTCGTCGCGTATTGAATTATAGCGGTAGTTGCGTTTCGCCTATAATACACAGCCAGCGGTGTCGTGGCGGGGCAGGAAAACTGCAATTCGGAAAAATTGCAGACAGACACCGCAAATTTTCGACAGAGGAGATCATAAGTGCACATCATTTTACTTTTGCCCGTAATTTTTTTCAGAATGGGTTTTTAGCCCCAAATTGTGCATTTTTGGACATACATTTTCGGACAAGAAAAAGTCTGTCCGACATTTTTCTGTCAGCAAAAAATAGGGTGGACAATTTTCCCTCCTGCCTCCCCCCTCTATGACGCCACTGTACACAGCTTACAACGTAAAACTTCTAGTACAGGCCGGTCTGAAACAGAACTGCCAGGCCATTATTCACCAATAAAAGATGGGGCGAAGAGTTTGTTCTAATAATAGAAGCCAGAAACTTCGCTGATTTGGACGTGCGATAAAAAATGACCACCAGAACATACTATAGCAAGGGCCGGTACCATGAAATGGTGCTTAAATTGTGCAAAAAAGTGGAGAACTCGAGCAAGGGATAGCGAGCCGAGATCGAGACGCCAAGAACGTCGAGGAGGAAGAGATAAAAGAAGAAAGAAATAGTAAAAAGGAAAGAGGGAAAAAAGAGATAAGGAAAAAAAGGGGGAACGGAAAGGCAGGCAACGCCAGGGGTAAAAAAATAAACGAAAAATAGAACGAAGGGTAAAGAAAAAGGCAGTTAAAGTAGGGTAAAAGAAAGAAAAGTAGAAAGGAAAGGTATGAAAATAACGAGGACGGAAAAGAAGGGACAGAGGAGGGCGCAGAAACAAATTTTTGTTTCACATTTCAATTCACATTTCTGGCTACGCCACTGACGACTGAGAACTTTGAGGACGATGTACAAATCTAGGCCTACCTGGCGTGCGGTGCAGTTCTCAGGGATGGCTGACAAGTCGTTGTCGATGCGCTGATACCGCTGGGATGACGACGACGAAGACGCTGATCTTTGGCGCCACGAGTATCCATCGTCAGAGTCAGCTCGCGATGACGTAATCGTCGATAGAAGTTGCAGCAGCAGCAGCCACCTGACGATTGACAGCTGAACCACTGCTGTCCTCCAGCTGCATCCGACTGCGGCAGGCCTCTTCATCGCATCCATGCGTCACATCTCATCTCACTGCAGCGAGACCCGATTCTCGCAGGATTTTGGACCTGGCGTACCGTGGACTGTTCGTATACAATTCGTGTTACATACTTCGAAAAGTTTAGCGACAGTGCGCAGCAGCTTGGAGACTTGCGGAGATCTCTCGAGCCTCGTTGCGCGGCTACAAAGTCCGAAATTTAATAAGTAATTTAAACAAGAAATTTGAGCTAATGCTCACGAGACGCGCGAAAACTTATAGCAATTCCGGTTCAATAGCTTAGCTGAAAATTGGGGTGTTCACGCTAAGTTAATATACAATTACCAAATTCTCTATCTGGATCGCATAACGATAGTTGCGTGGCCCCATCTTGTGAATGATAGACTTGTGTCGCAGCCCGAAATCGCCAAAAAATCCATAAAAAACATCTATTTTGGCGTTCAAGGTCATTCAAGGTCATTGAATTTGGTGGCAATCGACAGCCAGTGTACGACTTCCTATTAGTGATTAATAGTAACCTAGGCCCTATCTAGCACCGTTACTGAGATACAGCGACTTATTGGCCAAAAATCGAACTCTCAAATAGCCTAACAGCAATTCAGCTTTTTTCTGGCCGCTATTGACACGTATAAACAGGTGATAAAAATAACGATAGGCTGCTACAAACAGTTAAGTGACTGAATAGTCCATGCATACGAAAAGTCCAGTTACCATCTCACACGTCGTCGTCTACTGTCTGCAGTCATCGATTCTTCATATCCGTATGTCAGACGCTAGCTGCCTGGTAGACTGGCTGCAAGTCAGCTGATCGCAGCAGCGGTAGACCGTACACGCTTCAAAGCAGACTAGGCCTATAGTGACTGGTAGTACCGATGAACGCTACCAATCTTATCGAACGGAAGACCCAAACCAGAGACCTGTAGATGTAGGTCCGACACCGGCTATTAGGCCTACTTGAGCAAAACGCTGCTCCAGACACTAGACTATAGTTAGTTTCAGTGCGCCTGCCAGGTGGTGCTATCGGTGCTCAGAGAGGCGCCTCGAAGCTGCAATTGGGCAATTCGAATGATGACGTCGCCGACGACGTGGGATAATAAACGTCACGTCGCTCTGACGTACGACAAACGGCGCCCGATCTGAAACTGGAGCAAGCAGCCGATAGCCGAGATGCTAGAAGTACCCCTGCAACGTCTCGAACTATCGTCGACGAAGGAATCTTTCTGATAGTCTACGCGCACGCTTCACGACGACTAACTATATAACTTTTATGTCGCAGCAGCAGTCACTTCGAACGCAGGCTGGAAGTGGGTGCACTTTGGTCCACCAGTCAGCAACAAGGGCAACGAATGGTACTAGAACAGTTAAAGACATCGCGGCCGACCCATATCGCGGTCACGTAGGTATGGGTTCGTTTCGAGCTGCGGCGACGCCAGAAAAGCAGCAGCGCTATCGCGTCGCATAAATTTCTTGTCGGCCGAATACAGTAAAGCTCACGCAACTAGACTACAGCAGCTGGGGAGCAGTTAATCTGACTCGGCGACAAATGTATGAAGCCTGCCTGCCTGCTGTTTGTTACGAGTCGCTCTATAGCTGTAATTGCCACAAGAATGCCGGGCGAGTCCGCCGCTTCCGCCCAGCTTCGCGAGCTTTGAATGCCGTCCATCGAATGCGTCAGTTTTTTGCCGCCTCCTTGGCTGCCAAAAACCTCTGACAAAACTTTATCTATCCCGTGCGAGTGGCGCAGAATTCCTGGCATTTCCGGTCATTTACAGAATTATTCCATTCACGCGCGTCACTGGCGGAGGTACTGCCACTGGGGTTATCTGATGGCCAGTTGTAACAGGAATATTTGTACCAAAAATTAAAATCTGACAATCGTTTTTAGCCCACCGTACTTAAGTAACGGTCGAGCTATTGCCACGGTTGTCGTCATCTGTCTGTCTGTAACAGATGTATTCAATATTGTATTGTGGCTAAGCTTTAGGTCGTAGGCCTAAGGGAAAACTTTTACACGAATAATTAGCCACGTGCCATAAACATCGGCGAGCAAAATTTCAGCGATCTCATGCAAGGGAAACATTTTCAAATTGGGGGGTTGCATGAAGGTGGTAAGAAATTCAATGGAAAACTGGTCATATCTTGGAAACGGTGAGAGACAGTGTCAATGTTACTATTATAATCACTAATAGGAAGTGGTAGGCTATACACCGTTTTAGATAAAATAGTCTAACTATGCGCTTTTAACCAGCCTAACGAGCAGCGTCATGGTTAGGCCTAACTAACGCAGTAAACCAACTGTCATGTAGCACTCGTCATTTTACTTCAAATTCTTCGTTGGTGGTAAAACTATCGTGTATAGGCCTGCTTCATGAAAGCCTATACTCGTTGCGACTATCCACGGAAGGGTGGCCAGGCTGAGTCGGAAGGTGGTTAAATTAGCGCAATTTTAAGTGATTTCCCCAGCGTTTTCTGACCGACGTCGAGAGGCACTGCTGACAACCGATTTCAGCTGCTTTAGCCTGCCTAATCCGCTTAAAACCGATCAGACCGTATTTACTTGTTTGTTTCCTAACAATTAGCCACATCAAAAATAGACAAGACAATTTGTAAATCAAAGTTAACGTCTGTGACTGGAGACAACTTGAGACCCTTGTCGTCGACACACATTTCTGCATGAACACAGTATTCAGTACCAACGCCATTTTATGTAATTATTATTATTGGAATTAATCAAAAATTATACGAATAAACTGAAGCAGACTGCATCAACTACAGGGTATAGCATAACAGCAACTACCACCACAAGTCTGGTTTGCAGTTCAGACAGCAAGTGAGTTTTAAAACGTTCATGTGGAATTAGAAGAAAGCAAACACTCGACACCAAAGAGCGTGCCGTAGAACATTAACATTAAGTCATACTAAATGCTTCGTAGCCTACATGTAGATACTACATTAATACAGTTGAGTAAGCTTATTGAGGCCTAAAGTTTTCTAAAGCACTGAGTTATTTCTTCATTATTTTCTGTAAAATATTTCCCGCATAAAATTCGTTGCATGTGGCAGCGCATAATCATTCTGCTACTGCATTTTTCTCTGTAATAATAATAACAATAATGACACAGATATAACGCTGATAGTTCGTAACTTCAGATGCGCTGATGAGTGAACTGCATTAGTAGCAATCTGGTGAACAGAGACCCGTATGTACAAGATAAAACAACATTAAAACAGCGGACTATTGCATATTAAGCTTAACTACAGCAGCAGACGGATTAAAAATGCAAAACGTATAAAATGCATCGAGCATTCTCTAAGCAAATCTCCGCATAGTGGCGTAGCAAGAAATGTGAAATGGGGGACTTCCACCCCTTCCCTCGAGTCTTCTGCCTTTTCCCCCACTCCTCTCATTTCGTCTCCTTCCCTTCACCCAACTCCACTCCCATCATCCCTCCCTTTTCTTTTCTTCCCTCTTCCTCTACCCTCCCACCCCTTAGAAGTATGACCCATAAAATCCAGCTAGGAGGTCTGAGAGTGTGTGGCGAGCTCCCCTGTGGGCGGAGTGTGGTCCGGGGCAGAACCCCAGCCGATATCGAATTTGGTGCATCATAGCGTTAAAATAGGACAGCTGGTGGCAACAAATTTAATTATTTTCCTGTGTATCAACTGAACAAATTCAGTGCAGGTTAAACGTGTGCTTATGGCTTGTCTGGAGACTTGAGGACAGACTGCGTGAACCTTGAAAGCCCCAAATATCTATTTTAACAAAAATTGTGCCCAGCTACTGAGGGGCCAAAGTCCCACCCTCCTTGTCCATGCCACTGACACTGAAAATTCTGAATGTACAACTTCAAGTGCAGAAATTATGGCTACTATGGCATGCCACTACGAACTCAAAATAATACAAAGAAGCCATGCCATATAATACAATAATATTAACACGTGAAAGTTGTCAAACAGTGTCCTTTAAAACGAGCCATATAAAACAAATTAATGCTCGATGTTGTTATCTACTGTACATGGTAATGTGTGCTTAACTATGGTAATTAACTATGGTAATGACTTGATCTTAAAATAAACTTACTTTGCCCAGTGATCCAAGTCTTTCAATCTTTGTTTAGCTATCAACTAAACCCTATTTAAGTCACTAAACCAAAAGCATCAAAGCAATGATGACTTATCATAATGCACATCTAATCCTAAGATTTTATGGCATATAGGCCTACTGCAAAAATTATTTTAAAAACTGCACAATTAAGAAAAACACTCAAACTGTCAGTCATATTGTGGAATTCTACGTCCACCGCAAACGTTTCAGAACTGTTCTTGTGCATCGATACACACAATGCCGGCATCAGTCATGATGCCCTGCCCAATAACGTCACGGATTCAGACGTCCAGTTATAAGAGACATTCGAAAAGTTTTGCAACTTGCATACTCTGCAAGTTACAGTCTGCAGACTGTTGAAAAAAATTTTTCAACCTGATATATCACATTGAGCTGCAAAACTCAGCAGTATCATGGGTTCAAAAAGTAGGTGATGCAGAAAGTTGCAAATTTCTAACAGATTTCCAACAGACAGCTGTAAATTTATGACACGAAATTAAGAGTGCTAAAAGTTCCGATTATGCCCCAAAATGGACGTTTTCAGCTAGCTCCAAGTTGGCAAATTTTGCATTTTTGGACGGAAATTTTCCGACCAAAAAAGACAACAGCCAAGAAACTAATGTGGGCATGATGCCAATAGTGCCAAAACTTATCGAATGCCCATCTGCATAGCCCACAGCAGAATGTCATAGGATCATTCATCAGTATTTTTCAGTGTATCCGGTGTTGACGGCGCCCTGTGACGTGACAAGTGTCGTCTGTGAGCCTATGTGACTGCGGTACGGCGTCATTGCACCGCTGAGCGCCGCTGTGCGAATGTTTGCCAGCTGTTTGTAGTAGGTGATTCGTCGCTGTTTGCCATACAATTCATCATGCAGCTCTTGCCAGTACGAAACCACACAAATGATTGCCGCTACCTGTAACCATTATCATGATCAATTTGATTTTTCATACAGAGGGAGAAACATATCATTTTAAAGGCTGCATTCATCCATTCATTTGAAGATTAGCAAAAAAAAAGACAAAATGCTGTTACACAGTGAAACACATTAACAATCAATGAGAAAAATAAATGATGAGCAGAAACAACAAGTTAAAAATAACACCAACAGCCGACCATAAATAAAGAGAACATAAGCAAAAATAAACAAACAGAAATTTAGCATAATTAAGACTATAAGACTGACTGTTGAATGTTTGACACAAATGCAAGTTAAAAACAGCAGAGTAGAAATTAAACAGTGTAATATCTTACCAGAACTATGGTAGTTAGCAGCCAGTAGACGGTGAGTACAACAGATTCCGGCACAACGAACGTTACATCCTACGGCACATTTACACAGGAAACTAAACTCCCCACTTCACAGCTATTCAAACGTATATATTGAACTAGAAATTTGGGGCAGAGCCCAACGTGAGACTGCCCGGTGCCGTAAGTCCGACTGGAGTAAACAGTCAGTAGGTTGCAATTCCGTTTGCAGCAAAGTCACGTAGCCCGAACACAATTGCAATATTTTACATAGCAAGTGCACTGTTAAAATTGGGTGGGTGGGTCAAAATGAGACAACATAACTTCTTTGTTAGTAAACCAAAGTTCAACAATTTTTTGCATCCAATGCGGAATAGATCGTAGTTGAAAATGCCATTTTCCATTTATCGATGTCTCTATCCATTCCCGAGATATTTGCAATCAAAGTCTAAAGTTGTCTAAAAACGTGCACTGTCAATTTTGGGTAAGTCGAATTAAGAAAAAAAAACTTTGTAGTTAGTTCACCAATTTTTTTTCAACATAAACGGGACAGTAGTTTATAACGCCATTTACCGCTAGTTGGTAGCTCTATCCGTTTTAGATATTTGCGGTCAAACACGAAAATTGTCCTAAACTGTGGCAAATTTTACAATTTTTGCCCGCCCAAATTTTAAGGGGGCGGTGCTCCCAAAAAGTTGTACCCACCTTATTACCCCACCTTGCAACACATCACAAAATGAAGTTTCATGGGGATACTCCTCTCAACACTAAAGTTACAGTGGCTTATTACGTTGCATTTAAATCCAATTTTTGACCCCCTTTGTAAACAAGAAATTTGAGCTAATGCTCTTGAGACGCAAGAAAGCCTGTAGTAGTTCCAGTTCGGTAGTTTAGCTGAAAATTGGAGCGTTCACGCTAAGTTAATATAAAAAATACCAAATTCTCTGTCTGGATTGCATAACTATAGTTCTGTGGCGCCACCTTGTAAATAATACAGACTTGTGTCGCAGCCCAAAATCGCCAAAAAATCCATAAAGCCCCCTATTTTGGTGTTCAAGGTCATTGAATTCGGCGCCAATCGAGAGCAAGTGTACAACTTCCTATTAGTGATTAATAGTAACCTAGGCCCTATCTTGTACCGTTACTAAGATACAGCGACTTACTGGCCAAAAATCGCAAATTTTGCCCACCCCCCTCTCATTTAGCGCCCTTGTTCGGGGTGACCCCCTTCGAATTGATGAAAAAGCTTTACGGTTCCTGAAACTAGAGTTTTCCAGGCAGCCGACGGTGAAGATTTGGTGATCTGAGCTTGCACCGTTTTTGACTGATCCACCCGTGTGACAGACAGACAAACAAACAGAAATGTGATTGCTAAGATGCACTGAAAGCAGTAGCTGCTTCCGCACGTAAAAATTGTTGGGAGAACCCTGTCCCCAGCGGAATGTGCACTAGCAGGACTCCGCTATTCTGTGTAAAAAATTGGGGGTTCAGCACCTCTTATGGGCGAAATATGGTCTTCTGAAAAAGTCAATTTAATGGGTAAACATTAGACGGATGAACGCTGTGGTAAGTGGACCAAAGTTCACCAGACTTTTCGTCTAAAGCGGGAAGAATTGCAATCAATAAATTAGTTGACCGATTTGGAAAATCTCTATCCATTCTGGAGATATTTGTGCTCAAAGTGAAAAGGGCTACAAACTTGCGCCAAATTTAGCATGTTGTTTGTACCCAAAAGTTTTGGACTAGGACTGTAAAATTGAACATGCTTCTGACAATGTGGCAAAATTTTGTGGCGATTGGCTGAGAAACCTCAAAGATATAGCATTTAAAAAACTAAAGAATAAAGAACTGCTGTAAAACATAAGGCCTTCCCAATCCAGGCGGCCAAAATATATACTTGATTATAAATAGCTGGACTATTTTAGTAGAGTACAAAATCGTAGTAGGGTATTTTTTATTTGTAGCATATCTATAAGTATATAAACCTTGCCACCTTTAATAATCCTAAACTCATAGTAATAAGTAAACTTTAAAATATTCTGTCACTACTCTTATTACATTAATTATAGCATCAGTAATAAATTTACTCTAAATGGTACTATAAAATATTATGGTAAAACTATGAAAATGCAATTCCTGCTGAGGAATGACTTAGCCATACTCTGCAATTTCTGTACAAATATGCAAACAAGACATGCCCAAATGCCACAAAACGGTGAATGTAAAGTGATGCACAATTGGACATGATACCAAATCCACTTCCTGGGCAGAAAAAATCTTAACTATATTCACACCAATATCACTGATGTACACTATGCTGCACTCATACTTGGTACAGTTGGCTTAGTAGTGTAATGGTTAGGATGTTGAATGTGCAATCGAGAGATTGTGGATTTGATTCCTGGTCAGGTCACTTTAAGTGGTTAGTACTTTAATGGGCGACTGTCTGCAGACAGCAAACCATCTCAGTATATAACCAACACCAAGGTCAGCTCAGCCTTCCATCCCTCTGCCGTAAGTAAATCCAGTACCAATCTGCTTAGCTAAGGTTAAGGTGGGGCACATTCACCTGTATCACGTGGCAAGCAACACTGAATGATCCCATATGGCAGGTGACGCTTCATAAATCTGAAATGGGTTTCCTGTGAAAAGCTATAAAATTTAACCATTTTACAACAGTACAGAAATTTGAACAGCAATCTCACCGTAATGCGATGACCACCGATCCACGAAAGTATATAGACACCAATAAACATGTCGTACACGCGATCAAAGATCATGCCCCAGACCCATGTATGTATAAATGTCCCTCCGTCATAACCCTGTAATCAGTAGCAGACAGTTTTATAATTCACAATCATCATCATCGTGTAACGTAATGCAACGCAAAAACAACTTGGTTTAGCGCCAGCCATTGTCACTGTGAAGCAAAGCGCTGTTGGCACCAACCAGTGGCGTAACCAGAAATGTGAATCGGGGGCCTCTCCTCATTTCTCCTTCCTTTTCCCTCCCCTTCTTTTCGCTACCCTTTCTTCCCCTGCCCTTCCTTATCCTACCCTCCATTCTTCTCTTATGCTTTTCACTCTTTCATCGTTTAAGAGGATGTTGCAGGTACCATATTACCCCTAAAAATGTTTAGAAATAAAGGTGCTAGTAGATGAGTTTTAAGTACCAAAGGTACTGGCTGATCTGGTGTCTGCCAAGAGTTTGTTACAGAGAATGGGAGCAGCTTAACGTCAGTACAAATGCCCCCAACATTTAGTGGATATCAGACACATTGCAAAACTAGAAATACGTTCTGTGGAACGAAGTATCTGTCCCATTGCCTCACTTGCCATTGCGCTAACCCTCCTTGGTTAACATTTTAGAGCCGTTGTTAGTTAATACCGGTAGGCCTAAATAATTTTTAACATTATATTGTGCATTGCAACTAAAATGTTTGTCCCCATTTTGAAGTTTGCTATCCTGACTGGCACATTAGGTCAGCTATAAGCTAAGGCAGGTAGACAATCAGAGAGAATGATCAACAATGCAGCCTATTAGAGCGGCCACATAACAATCACACTTTGACGGGTGAGACAACTGTTCAATGCCTTCGTAAATGGTACTGGTACATGTGGATGCCTCAATGTGTGTCGAGAAAAGCTCCACAGCTGCTGGCCGTAGGCCTAGTGTGTGTGTAAGGCCAGCGTACAACTAGTTCAGCGTAGATGTTTACAACTGCAGTGTCAGCAAACTCCAAGTGTGAGGACACGTTTATTAACTATACAAAAGTTCAATAACGCGACTTAATGCTATTGGATTTGTGCTAACAACTTAAAATGTAGGCATACAAATGTGAAATAACAGTACTTGCAGTAGCTTAACAAATTTAATACAATAATAAAGCATACACAGGTTGCAACATCTAGTGAACACAAATATATTTTTTGGAAAGTTGTCGCATCTAAGGCTGTCTAAAATCGTTTATTTTCTCGAATTTCGGTTGTTTTGTTATTTTTTTATACACATGTGTAAATTAAATACTGTAACGAATACCAATTCAACCGTTTTGTTAAAATAATCTGCACAGAAGCAACTTTATGTTTACAGCAATGGGACAGATAATAATACTGGTCACTTTGCAAGTGAAATGATTAAAATCTGACGTACATGGTTAATGCCAACTATTAGGATGATTCCAAGAGGAATCATTAGCACACTGAGCACCAACTCTATCCACATTATTGGTATGATACCTGCACAAATAACACATTTATTATTACCAGTATTAACATTTCAAGCAAATGAATAGATACAATAAATTAGCCATTCTTCTTACAGCCAAATATAAGAGCAAAGAAAGAAAAACATATTACGTAGTGTGCAGTTCTTCATGGCTGGATGAATGGCACAGGATTAAGGATTAAGAAGAAGACATAGATGATGCTACAGAGTAAACTGGCTTATGCTTTCGGTCTCACATACTTTCACTCCCAGGGAATGAAAATTCCACCTATAAGTTCCATAGGTGGAACTTTCGTTCCCTGGAACTTTTGTTCCTGCAAACTTTCGCTTACCACTCCCTGGACTGGTAAGCGAAAGTTTTATGACAGTTTTGCTGTCAGGCATAGTGAAGCTAGTAAGCTTGAACCTATGCAAAATAACATGCACTTAAAGGTCCATGGACACCAAAATTAACATATATATTTTATCCATTTTTCTAAAACAGCATAACATTCTGATAATTTTGATAGTAATATCGCCAACCAGCGCTATGTCAGCATGAAGAAACTTACATTTAAAATCGACGATCTAGGAAAAGTCCATAGAAAAAGAACCGCCATGCTGACTGGCTGATGATGTCACTGGTTAAACACGTCGTCAGTGTAAAATACGCATAAAAACATGTCGGGTAAGCATTATAAAATCACTTGTACTGCTTGTACCTATGTACTGCTAAAGTGGTTATGCAGCACTGTATTTTTTGTCATTAAAAATATTAAAATTAATTGATAAACACTGACTGTGTTCAACTGCTGACGTCATTTCCGGCCATGTACCAAGATCAGATTTTTCAGCAAAATGTAACGTAATGCAATTTTTCGTTATACTCAGACATTAATTTCATACATTTATAAAGCATAAATCAACATATTATATATGCCACATGAAATGTCTAATTGAGGTCTACATAAATTTCACAAGAGAGTTTGACCATTGCCATGGACCTTTAACATATACACAGTCACAACAATCTTAGACCTTGTATAAATACCTATGTCAGTGTTTGTAATGGTTGGAGTCAAACAATCAAATTCAAATGCCAAAATATAGACAGGTTACATCCTAAGTAATAATAATAATATTGATATTGGGGAGAGTAAGTTCCATCACACTTTTGCTGTCGGGAGTAAAAGTTCTAGGGAGTGAAAGTTCAACCTATGAAACTTTTGCTCTTGGAAAAAAAGTAAATATAAGTGAGAGTTACATAATTCTAGATATCCACAATGTTCGGTTTGCAAAATCAAGGTGAAAATGAAAAGGTGTCATAATGTTATCCATGTTTGACACCTATCAGCAGCAAGGATGGTAAAGTCAAGGCTCGGCATTATTAGCATTTGCATCATGAGCTTCACTTCAATGATGTATGCTGCAGCAACTGCACAACAGATCACCGAACACACAAATATCAACACAGGTGACAACAAAATAAAAGAAAAAAATTCCCTGAACTTTCCGAGCTTTTCCAGAGGCATAGGTTATTTTTGCAAAGGTTATTGCAACAGAAAGTAATCGAATAATCTGGGGGAGACCTGGCCAGAGACATATTTTGAAGCATATTAGCACCCCAGAAACTGCATCTGGTGACACTATTTTGTTACACTTTCCCCAAGACTGCACAGAATTCCCTGAGTATTCCAGGTGTTTGGCCATCTTGCAACAAATAGTGAGCCAAGCATACCCGGGGGAAAGTAGATAAATTTTTCCTGCGGTTCCATTGTCCTGTCAAGATTATGAAGCCTTGCGAGTGAAACACAGTCAATAACGATATTGCAGCAAGCCATTATCTGAACAAACAATAATAAATCAATCAAATTACAATATTCAGTGTTCACTCTTGGTTGCCAGGTATGTTAAAATGAACTGTGTTTATAACAGAAACATCAAACACACTCATGTATAAGTACAAATGCTTGTAATGCAATAGCAACATGAAAGGTGTATTTTTTTAACATTAATATAAAAAGATATCATTGGCAAATTAATGTAAAATGCACACAAAATTACATAGTTGCAAAAGCTCTGGTATAAAGCACATCAGGGGATATTATGTCAAAGTTAATTAGGCCTATAGCATCAAGGATGGGAATGGTAAAAGGCGGATGTGCGAATCTGCGGATGTAACAATGGGTAAAAAACGGACGTCAATGCGGAGGACATCCACCTTTTACCATCGTACGAAGCCACTCCTCTGGACCAATAAGCTTGAGAACGACTCATGCAAAAATTATGAAAATATATACAAGTCTGTCCAAGTTATGTTGAAAATATCATGTACTTTTTTTCCGGACACGGTGTAGAACATAGAATGTTTGGGTGCCAGACGCTTATGTGCCATGCTTTGTGACTGGCATGTTAATGAAATTATCATACTTCGCTATCGTTCGAGTTAAAATCATGAGTTGGCCAAAAAAGAAAGTTGGCAAATCTGGGTCTACAATAATAATTTCCTGCTGCACGTAGTTGCCATCATTGATCATCATTCGTCATTGCGTTACGTCATTGTACGTCGTTGTCGCGCTTCACATCGTATGTCGCTTCTTTGTCGATGTCACGTTTCTTCATCATATGCTGTTGCGCGTCACTGTACATCATCGTACAGGTATATCATCTTTGTGCATCATTGTCATGCATTGTGTCATCTTCTTACATCTACGTCGCGCTTTGTTATGCATTCTTGCGTGTCGTCATTGTCGTACGTTCTTGTTGTGCGTGTCGTCGTCAAGTGACAAAGCAGATTATTGTTTTCTGAGTAAATGCCTTGAAGAATTCGCCATCCAAAATCAGGCTACTGTTTAAGCCTATGCAGAGTGTGAACTGTGAAGAAGTTCACAGCGGCAGACTTCAAATAATTGCCTCCTATAAAGCGTCCACTGAGCACTTGATTACAGAGCGTGACGTTACTTAGTATACCGGTAACTACTGAGAATAATTGAAAAACTTTCATCACTGGTAAATAATGTACGTGACACTGTTATCAGCACATCCGTCGTTTACCCACACATCCGCACTTAGCATCTGCAGATTTTATTCGCCTTTTACCTGTTGCCACATCCGCACATCCACAGATATGCACATCCGCTTATTACCCATAGCCGTTAACATAAGGCTAGGTATATGGTTAAAAGATGGTTGAACTAATACATTACAGCTTAGTTATTGCGTTACCTAGTGCGTCGTCTGCAGATCCGCTTTCAACTCGCAGCCTAGTTGTAACAAGAATTTGAGCAGCAGTCAAAATTTTCTGGAAAGAAGTAAATCAAAAAATCAATGCCAAGGAGCATGTCACCCAACTCCTTGTGTTCTTCTTTTACTAATACATCTTTACCACAGCCATTTTACCCCTATTATCCAGCGGTCCGTCCCCGCCCAATGGGCCTATTCCACGATCAATGGGGCTACTATAAGGATCGATCGGTTTCAAAACAACAATCTACATAACAGTAAACATACTTACGATAGTAAACACGGCGCTACCACGACTACCCCTTTGTAACGTGTGGAAACAGCAGCAACCACCGATCCACGGCATTTTTCTGTTTCTTCTCTACAAAACTGGCTCAAAAAAACAATCACGTAAACAAAACACACACCTGGACGACCGAGTAACTAGCACGCAACACCGGCACTGTGCCATTCGTCCGATCCTTGCAGGCGATATCAAGCGAAGAGTTGCCGACTCAAACGAGCGAGTCGAAACTCCACTTCAAACAGGTAACTCTGTGAGGTGTGCGTAGAGCCAAAAGTAGGTCGGTAAGATGTAGGTAAAGTAAACACTGCTCTCTCTCGCTTTCTCTGAGCCCTCTCTCTCTCAGAACTGAAACTAGTGGACCGTACTTGAGACAGTCTCACAGTTGAATCTGTGATCTGCAAGTTAACCTGCAATTTAAATATGACACGCCGGATGGATTACTCAGACTGAGTTTACTAGTTGAAGGAAACTATACCGCCAGTTAAAAACATTTGTGTTGGTGAGACATTTATGGTGCGTAAAGACGTAAATTAAATAGCTAGTTTTATTTTTAGCATTTTACTGCAAATTAAGAGGCGTTATTTAGCAGGAGTTCTGTCCCAGGCCAACAACACCCTGAAGTTCCAGATAAGCCGAAATACATTCCCATTCAATTATTTCTGACACTATCCACCCAAACACCACTAGTCTTTTAAAACTTGGCAAAAGTCATAGGCCTGAGTCTGAGTCTACTATGAACTTAGTATTTAGTATAGTGTTTTTCACCGCTTTAACAGATATATAGTAAACACATTTGCAAGAACAGTTCTTGAACTGCAATAATAAAAGAATATCATTCTAGGTCACAGTAAACAAATAGTGACTGGCGTCGAGGTCTGCATTCAAAATTTTTGACCAGAATGTTTGTAAAATGTTGCTAGAGATCTTTGATCTCTGGCAACATCTTACAAACTAAGGGTTGAAAATTTTCAATGACAATCGACATACCAGTCACTATTTGTTTTGTTATACGTCAGAACCAAAACAAAAAATTTTAAACAAAATTATTTAAACAGTGCATATTTGTTAATGTCATGCGAGATGATTTGGATGAGATGATTTGGATCAATCGTGAGCAGGTATTTTGCTTTGAGGTATAACAATGTAAATTATGTAGTCACCACCGATATGGCTGTCTTCCAACAGTGAGACCAGATATATAACTAGGCTAAATGACTTTTAGTCAATTGGTCAAAAAAACCAACATGAAAACCTGAATCAGTTATCAAAAGCATTTGATGTTGTACACTGTAAAATTGAGAACATGAATTGACTCTGCATCAAAACCAGTTTAATGACATATCAGTGTCAGGAATGTTGCTTTCAAATGTCAGGAAAACACAGAACAATAATACTGTTCGATGAACAAAGCACTGTCAATGTTCACAACACAGACTTATGTCAGACAGGAATTAATTTCAGACATGAATAACACTGATTTCAGTCACAAAGTGAACATATCAGTGCACTACTTAAATACAACACAGATAAACACTTTCAACAGTTACACAGGGACAAAACTTTAGCATATCAGCAATCAGGAATAATCACTAGCGCCGACCATAGTCATAGCAGTGTCTTTGTCAAGTTACTTTTAACAATCAAATGTGTCACAGCACTGAAAAATGGAAACTGGAACAGTGCAAAATTAACCAATAACTTAACAGCAAACATCTAGAATGTACAACTGTGAATACAGTCAACAGCAACAAGCAATGCAACAGGCATGTCATATCATGACTAACAACTACGAACAGGAAACAGTCTGCAGATCATCCGAATGCATCTACATACACGTAGTTGATACTCCCACAAGAAAGCCGCCAGCAAACGAACATGCAAGAAACAGGTTATCTTCTAGGAAAACTTGCACCTACAAATAACAGTAAACATTTCCATAACAGATACATATCAACTACCAATACTGTACTGTGATTTTCTAGTAGATTCAAATTTTTAAAAAATAAATTAAAATTAAATTTTAAAAAATTCTCAATTCAACATTTAAAATGAACTGCCACCAAAAACCAACTGTTGGGTGTCTGGGACACAAAAACCCCTTCAGAAAACTTCATTAAAGTTCCGAGACACAATGTACGTTTATAACCCCACCTACTAATGTTAGAATCCTGAAAACTGATTGAGGTTCCTCCAAAGAATCTGGATTGCCACTAAGACCAAACTGATTTCTCCATCCCAAAACAAAAAATTTCACAATCTATTTATAAATTGGGGGACATTTTGCTTCCGCACAGACACTCAGCATATAAATGCATACAACTGCTAGCCAGCCCCAGAGTGGGCATGTACTTGCATTTTCCAGTACTTGCATTTTCAGAGCCCCCATTCAGACCCATTTTCTATCACATACATTAAACGTGAAAAAAACCAACCAAACAGACATAGAAAACTAAACAAAAAATATGCGAGAAAGATAGGTCTTACTTATTATTAAGTCATACTTAACAGCACCTTGAAAACAACTAATAAGTTAATTCCACAAAATATGCTGGTCACATAATTCACAAACGCACCGAATTCATAAAATAAGATGAGTCATGTTCTGCGATTTCATGCTCAATTTCTTCGAGATGTCGGTTAACTTTGCGCCAGTTAATTTTTATATAGCCGTAATGAGATGCCAGCTATCAGCACACAATATGACAATTCTAACAACAACAGTGAACATTAACAAATCAATTTCTTCGGAGATATACATACTACAGTAAAAAAAATACTACTACTCCCAGTCAAGTCATGCCAGAATTTCAGATTTGACATCCAGTTAAAACAGTTACAATGCACTGTGGCCAAACACACGATATGTAGGAGCCAAAGTCTCATATAATGACTTTGTGAATCGTGATATCAACTACTGGTTATGAAATCATTTTTGGTCTGATATGATAACTAACTTCACTCAAATGTCATTCTCAGCTTTTCATCATATGACTATGCCAGAAGTGAGGCAATCAGCTTACCAATATATCAGTGAAATATATCTTGAGATATTCTATGGTGTGAATCAAAACTATACAAAGTCTTTCTGTGATAACTTTAGCAAAAATGTTGACCAGTAATAATAATTCTTAAAGACTGCACCTTAAAACAAACTGCAGAAAAGTTGGAAATAAATCTGCCAGCTGCTGTATTTTGCAAACAAAATGCAATGTTTGACAGTACAACGTTAAAAAAAAACTATTTAATGTAAAACTGATAGTAATTGTTTATTAGTCCGCCCGAAAACGATAGTTTTCAGAAGGACTTATGTTTTACTACAGATGTTTATTTTTTTTCTCCACTCGCAAAATCTCCAAGATGCGTGGGCCGACCGGCGTGAAATTTTGCACGATGGTCAGAAATAGGCTCTATTTTACAATGCCGGTCCAAAATTTTGGGGGGGGCACACCCCAAAAAAATTTTGGGGGCCAAAAACATGCAAAATTTAGCCCGATTTCAGACGACTTCGAAGTTCGGCGGCGAATATCTCTGAAAAGGATGAAGATATTCAAAATTGGATTCTTACTTTATCTATCGCGATTCCTCCTGCGTTAGGCGAAACAAGTCCAGTGAAGTTCGGTCCAGTGACCTTGGAGATCTCGATGTTGAATCGTACCCACCCAAAGTGCATTATTCGGAAGACCATATTTCGGCCCCTAGGGGGCGCTGCGCCCGCAAATTTTTACACGTGCTAGAGAATCACCAAGTCTTATTAGCGCACCCCTCACCGGGGACGGGGCCCCCTTACAACTTTTTTCAAAGAGGGTCAAAAATTGGCTTAAAATGTAATAAATTAGCGCTTATAATTTCGGAGTTAGGGGGTGTAGCCCGACGAAACTTTGGCACTTGACGTGTCTCTATGTTGGGGTGTTAACGCAAGTACAAATTTTGGGGGCTCCGCCCCCCCTTAAAATTTGGGAGGGCAAAAAACGTTCAAAAATCGGTGCGATTTACGACAACTTTCGAGTTTGAGCGCAAATATCTCTGGAATCGATGAAGATAACGACATAATCTAAATGGCGTTGACGAGAGCGATCCTTTCGGCGTTGAACAAAAAAATTTTTGTGAAATTCCGTCCACTACGAACCGAGTTATAAGCGCTAATGTTGACCTACCCTAAGTCGACAAAGCGCGTTCAGCGTATGCCAATGCATTTGAGTTCGGGCCACGTGACTTTGATGCCGGGGAAATTCTCCCCCCCTCTTTATCCC
>Ga0209367_1003032_pt1 | contig 22588 bp, 11 predicted proteins | sample WorMetLIZISLAND2_FD_187412 | JGI IMG/M metagenome (GOLD analysis project Ga0209367, IMG submission 187412) | Marine gutless worms symbiont microbial communities from Max Planck institute for Marine Microbiology, Germany - Olavius geniculatus... ... | reverse complement strand
CCGAACGAGGGCGCTAAATGAGAGGGGGGTGGTCAAAATTTGCGATTTTCGGCCAAAAACTCGCTGTATCTCAGTAACGGTGCGAGATAGGGCTTAGGGTTACGATTAATCACTAATAGGAAATCGTATACTGGCTTTCGATTGCCACCGAATTCAATGACCTCTGATGACCTTGAACGCCAAAATAGGGGGTTTTACTGATTTTTTTCGCGATATCAGCCTGCGCAAGTCTATATCATTCACAAGGAGGCGCCACCGTCGCCAACGCCACACGCGCCTATGGCCGATGTGTATTATGGTCCCGATAGGTCGAGTCCAAGTGATATGCAATTTTCGAAACTATAACTACTGAACTGGAAATGCTATAGGCTTTCGCGCGTCTCGTGAGCTTTGCTCAAATTTCTTGTAGTAACTGTTGTCTGCCGTGTCGTGCTTAATGGCTGAGCACATAAATGGTGATGGACCGTTGCGACGGAAGAACTTCAAAAGTTCAAAACTTATGGACAGAATATGGCCCGTTAGTTGAATATTCTTTGCTAATCGTGATGTAACGATGACGTCATAATGTGTCGTGAGTACAAGCTTGCCTGTCTCAATTGGTGCTGTCAGATGCTACCCTGCTTCGACGGTGAACTTTATCTGGTTCACTGATGAAAAGTGTTCATCGTATCAGTGCTAAGCAACACAGGGGCAAAAAATGAAGTGTCTCGCGATCCAAAAACTCAACCATCTCGCAAGCGGTGTGTGCTGGTGCACTGTCTTGGTGGAAGATGTAAAAGTCAGTCAAGCTATCCCCCATGTGTGTGATAATGATAGTTTTGGGCGTTTTTGTGACTGCAATGGTAAAACATCAACAGTTTGTCATCAGTGAATCAGCTGAAGTTCACAATCAAAGCAGGGCAGCTATTCAGCAACTGTCAGCACCGGTTGCGACAAGCAAGTTTGTACTCACGGCACATTTGACGTCAGCATTACATCACAACTAGCAAAAAATATTTAACTAACAGCCATATTTTGTCTAAATATTTTGAATTAAAATTTTGTCGGCTACATCGGGCAAAAAGTTTGTGCAAATTGGTCATAATTTGACTGATTTATGAAAGAACGAAAAAGGCGCTTTTATGAAACACCGTGTAGTTTGCGTCGTTTTGATATGGTCGCAGAGTGTGACGGACAGACTCACAAACAGACAGACAGACAGACACTTTAGCCATAGATCTGAACATCTGCATAGCAAGCTATAGCTGCTGTGCTAACGCCGTGTTAGAATGTGCATTTAAAATGTGCACTTTGGCCTTTCGATTTTAGTATATTTACGTTTCAGAATGAGCCACTAATATCACCCCTAAAACATTTGTCTGAAACCTTTCCACTTCTGTTTCCACTCATGTAGTGCCTGAAGATGTCATTTAAATGGCGGTTTATTTTTGGGGATGTGAATGTTTAGTCTCCTCTTATTTTCTTATTTGCCTTTTTTAAGCAAACCGTTTAGCTGGAAGTTAATAAGTGAGTAAATGAGTAACTAAGTAAGTAAGTAAGTTTTCTTGTATAAGGTTTGTTGTTTTTGTTGTTGTTGAATGGACGTTTCTTTTCTGACTACGACTGCGATTAATGTTTTGTTTTTTAATAAGATGCGTTGATTAGTTGTAGGACGGTAATGATTGTAATGTAATGTTTGCAAGTTGAATACCACTAATACCCCGTTTACACGATGAAGCAAACTTAGAGCACACGTCGTGCGCGTGTATTTTGAATACGTTTGCTTCATGTTTGCTTCGTGTATGCTTTCACGTGTAAACCGGGTATAAGTCTTTAAGAAATGCAACCATCCGTCTCCTACTTTACAACAGATTTCCCTATAGATATCACGTGACTAATTAACTGACCAATCATAATTGGTCGCTGCTCATCGCACCGTTTCCTGTAGGGCATGCGCAATCAGCCGACAATAATCCGTTTCCGCTGCGTTATCAATGCTGCGCGAAACATGTAATTTGTTACATGTTTGATGTGCTAATAAACACTGAAAGTGTCTTTCGTTGAAATATTCTGTCCAGTTGATAGCAAATCCATGCTAACCGCTATTAGTAGGTCTACAGTGGTTGCAACGTACCGTACCTCCCAAAGATTTTTTTTGCTTGGCCGCAGTGAAAAATTTTGTGTCGTGAACTAATCCCTAATAATTTTGATCACGCTGCTCTCCATGCAACGGCGTCAATGAAAGGAAGACGGTATACTCGCAAACGCGTGGTCACCCATCTCAGTACTAACCCGGCTCAGTGTCGAACAACTTCATTGATGCGTGCAACGCCCGGCGTCAACACTCAAGCCAATCTGTCGCAGACCAATAACAGAGCCGAAAATTAGAGCTGGGGACATCGAAAACGACCTCTAGGTGCCAAGTTTTCACATTACTTTTCGTGGGCCAACTTATATCTGACTCTCTAGACTAGAACGGCGATGCAGGTCCCAGGAAAACATTAGTCTGTTTTCCATAACGTGCGCCACGTTTATTGTCTTCTGTCAACTCTGGCAAACAACCCGTGCTAGCCAAGATATTAAAGCAAGACACCGAAGATCGGAACTCTTATAGTGTTAGATGGTACTGCCCTAAATCATCGGGCGGAAATTTTTTCTGGGGCTGTATGCGTCGCCGATGTTGAGGCTTCTAAATGAGCAAAGGCCCTAAGCTAATTATCCGTGTAATTACTTTCCTACAGTGGCCTAACCCCTTTGACAACAATGCATCAACACTACAGGCGGACAGACAGACAGACGGACAAAAAAACTTACGCTAGCAAAAATGGTCTTTCTAATGTCCGCACCTCACCGAGTTTTATAGTGAAATAATATATAGTGGCTAACTGTCTTATGCAGAAAATGTGCAGGTAGGCATAACTGTCGAATAAACGTCATGTCGCGGCCTCGGCTGACGCTATAACACATTAAAGTCTAGTCTAACGTCAGTGACTAAGGATAGGAGGCTGAGTTGGCCCGAGCACACTGTATATTGTATATTATTTTTTCCCGAAAGGTAAAAAGGTAAAAGACCTGTAATTGATACAGTGCTACTTACGTGAGTCCGATTTGTAACCAGAAGCGCTTTACAATTTCCGACGTCGCGTCTGATTGGCATGAGCTAACGATACCGCATGCATTAATGCGTATTTCTGTTGCGCCCGTCAGCGAACAATAATTATTGTACTCGCGGTTTGCAGCTAGCAGACATACCACTGCTCCGAGCAGCCACACTTTGTATCGTTCATTTTCTGTTATTGTATAACAGACAGACCTTGTGTTTCGGAGTTTTATGTAGTTAGATGTAGTTTTGTGTTGCTAGAAATTATGTTTATTTTCGCATGATATTGCACGTACTGCCATTTGATTGACTGATTAATTGACATCGCCAACTTACCGGCTGTCAACGAGTGTGGACTGGACACACAGACACACACACAGGGTAACTTAATGTAATCCACTGCAGCCCGTTTACAGTGACTGGTTGTGATTAGTATAGCAACAGTTTACGTATAATACTCGTGATGGTTGCCGCAGTTTGTGTAGGAGGTGTTGCACTTTGGTCGGAAATTAGTTCCATTCTGCTCTACTTGCATTGCTGCACGGCTGTAGGCTATGGACTTACGTATTGCTCGTTGCTTGGTGCATTCTGTATGGAGGCAACGGTGGTCGAAAACTGGACTAAATAGTGAGGGGCGACGGAGGAAATACTTAAGTAGTATTTTTGCTAAAGGCTTGTGGAATTGACGCCATAAAAGTTATAAGTTTGGGGCTTAAAGTTTTTTATTATACAGGATGGGCCAAAAACCGGTCCCCATGATTTTAATCGAAAATGTAGCATTCAAGTTTTGGGCGTTGATAACTTAATGACAGATATAATGGTGGTATGGAAATTACGGCGTGTGATATGTCAAAAGTTTTAAAATTTTGAATAGAAAGCACACCACCCTGTACGCAATGGGTGTAAGTAAGTAAGTAAGTAAGTAAGTAAAATGTGAATGTATTGCAATTTGGACTGAAGAAGAAGCCGCCAATGCGCTGGTCACAGTATAGTGGAGGTAAAAGAGGATTGTCTTCGGCAACTGCTTAAAGCTGCTCTCTTGCACGCTGGAGACCCCAGAGCCTGTTCTCAGTTCTTTGGCGGGGTGAAGGAGGTGGGATTACCGCCTCAAACAACTTCTATATAGCATTGTTTATGATCATCAGCGGTGCAGCTTCAGCGATGGCAATCTGCTGACCGAACCCCGATCACAATAATTCCTGATACGAGCGCAAATTGGCCGCGCCGCCGGTGCGCCAGCTGATTATTATGGTAATTTCCCGGCGTCATAGACAACGCCATTCTCCGTCTTCATTCCGTCCGCGCTGTTCGTGTGGACGATTTCTTACAATTACTCGTCCGTCGTTGCTGCACCGAGGATTAGGCCTGAGCAATCCCGACCGCTGTTTGTACCGAGTAGTGAGGCGACCTGGCCACGTTTTCATAAGTCGATACGATACCGGGCACCGAGCATACTAAACTAAGTCTAGCAATGGCTAGGCCTAGTTTGTAGACGGCGCTGGTCAGTGGCGGATCCAGAAGTTTGGAATAGGGGCGGAAAGGTAAGGGGTATAGAGTTTAAGTAGAAGGTTGTTCTCTTTTCCCAGAATATGTTTTAGAGTAATGCAAAAATTATGTTTTTTCTGTGCAAAATTTTGACTTGTCTTATGCATCCAATCAACAGAAAGGAGGGGGGCGGCTGCTCCCGCCCCTTTTCCTTGTTCCCAATGGCGCTGGTGATCCTTAACGCTTGATGTGCCGTTATAGGTAAACGTAATATGCGCCATTTGCTTGAAGTTTCGGACGTCCAGTAACTTTGAACTTTAATCTTTTGCTTAAAATTGACACAACAGTTACTTATGCCCTTTTGAACTATTACACCAATTTTGATATTCAGCGTTTTTTGCTTTTTAGTCCGCCCGGAAGCGATAGCTTTCGAAGCGGACTACTGCGTTCCACTGGGATCGTGAACTCGTGTTCACCGTGATCACGAGATCGATTCTGTCTCAAATACGCAGTAAACTTGTGATCACAAGTCGTGAACTCGTGATTCTGGCGACTACCTCCATTTTCGTGACGAACGAAATAAATTGGCGGAAAACGACGGAAACGAAGTAAACAAAATCGTGAAATGCAAAAATTTGTAATAAACGGCTATTTTTTGGTAATCAACATGCTGCATGACACATTATTATGAATATATGAGTTTTTCTGTAATTTAAGCGTAGGCTCTAAGATATAGGTCGCCGTATGTAGAGCGAATGACACTCGCAGTCACAGTTTTGCACAATGCGAAAGGTTCGCATTGTGCAAAACTTTTTCACCCAGCAATTGAGGCTTAGTGTTAAGTTAATTAGGATTGTGGTTCGAACTAAACTTAGGCTACTTTAAAATTAGTACGCGTATATATTCGAGTGGAAAAGCTATTAGGATAGATCCAGTGTTTATTGCATTTTACGACTTTGTTTACTTCGTTTTCTTCGTTTCTCGCCAATTTACTTCCAGTGTTTGGGACGCTCACGATGGTGATCACTAGTTTCCGCTTCTCGTGAACACGAGTCCACGATCCCAATGGAAAGCAGCATTAGGCTCTATATTTTGCTGGCATTTATTATTTTTGCCGCAAGATCTCGGAGCTCCGTCGACCGATCGCAGCGAAATTTTGCACGATGGTGGAAAGTGCGTTCGATCAAATAACAAGGGTTCAAAATTTTCGGGTCCCTCCTCCCAAAAATTTTTTAGGCCAAAAACATGCAAAATTTGGCGCGATTTCGAACGACTTCAAACTTCGACCGCAAATGTCTCCAAAACGGACGAAGATATTTAAAATCAGGCAAGTACGTAACTTACATCGATTAATTTTGCGTTCGGCGAAAAAGTTCGGTGAACTTTGGTGTACTAACTACGAAGATGTCGATGTGTAATCATACCCACCCAATTCGACTTTTTCGGGAGACCATATTTCAACCCCTTGTGGGTGCTGTGCCCCCAAATTTTCGCGCGCCACAGAATGACCAAGTCTTACTAGCGCATTCCCCACTGGGAAGTGGGTCTCCCTTACAATTTTTTAAAAGGGGGTCCAAAATTGGCTTAAATTTCAGCATATTAGCCACAAGATTTTTTGAGCCAGGGGGAGTAGTCTTATGAAATTTTTCCACGTGACCTGCCGCTAGGTGGGGGTGATAACCCGAATACAACTTTTGGGGGCACCGCCCCCTTAAAATTTGAGAGGTCCAAAAATGTTCAAAATTTAGTAAGTTTTACGACAACTTTCGACTTTGACCGCGAATATCTCTGGAACGAATACAGATATCGACAACTGGTAAACGGCGTTGTAACTACGGTTTCTCCTGCGTGAAACACGGAAAATGGTGAACTTTGGTCTACTAACATCAGAGATTACGCGGCTAATGTTTACCCACCTTAAGTCGATTGTGCGCGTTTTGCGTATGCTAATGCATTGGAGTTCGGGCCACGTGACTTTGCTACCGGGAGAATTTAATTTTTTTTTCCTGAATTTTACCCCAATCGGACTTGCGGCGCCGGGCGGACTCATGTTGGGCTTTGCCCCAAATTTCTAGTTTGGTCTAAAGCCCGTACTGGACAGGCACAGAGGCAAACGAACGGGCAAGACAAGTAATGTGGCCTATATAAGACGGCCGCATATTTTGATCATTTCTAATGTGGTAAATTTATTGTAATTGAGCTACAAATAAAAATACGAACATGAGAATTATGCGTCGAAACTTAAAGCCATTACTCCAGCTTAGCGGACTATATTCAGTACTATACGGTACTAGGTCTATGCTATTCTCATCATCATTCTGATGTTAATATCTAACATTTTGTTTTTAATCGTGATCAAACCAAAAACCAGGCACAAAACCACGAATCGACGATGCGTATCGGCCAGCAACGTGACAGATATCGAGTACTCCTACTGAAGCCGGTAATAGATACCTGTAAAGTAACTGTATGTTTGCCCCTCACTAATACACGCGGCGCGGTGCTGCATTAGCGGCAATTCTATCTGTCGACATGAGCGCCGAATACTTCGATCCGGATCGGTATTACGTAACGATTAGTGATGCTGCGTTATATCTCAATTTACCGGCACAACGACTGCGCTAATAAAGTCTGATATTATGCTCTCCGTTCGATCGATGTGTCGAGTAAGAAAGAGTTGCGATAAAACGTATTCATTCAACGTCCGACGGAAAACGAACAAAATATCTCCCTCAGGCATCGGCGTCGTGGGTTAGGGACACAAAAAGTTTCAATTTGTTGACACACAGCTGCAAATTTCCGACGGAGGATATTATAGGTGTTGAAAAGTTTAATTTTGCTTCCAAATTCTTCAAAGTGGGGAATTTTAGCCCTAAATTTAGTGTTTTTGGAAAAACATTTTTCGCCAAGAAAAATTTTCCCACATGTTAAAATTTATTTTTGCCACGACGCACGCCACTGCAGTGCCCCTTCCCCTTCATAGCAACTTTGATGTAGAACGTTGCTGTTGCTGTCAAATTATTGTCTGTCTGTATTAATGGAAAATTTCGTCTGGGGGAATTCTCCTACAGCAAATCAGCATGTTTTCAGGGAGGGTATCTATGCGGGATTCTAAAGAGGAGTTATATTTGGTGGAATTATGTTCGGGTTTTCTGCTGGCCAGCGCCGCGGCGCTCAAAAATACCAGCTTTACTTTCGCTTTGTTTGTGTTTTAATTCACTCCGACGTTGCTTGCTTTCAGCGTTTTTTAGTCCGTAGATGCCTGAAAAAATTGGAAAAACATTGGTCTTCTTTCCTCCGCTAATTTCTCTTTTTCCTGTTTTTATTTTTTCACCAATTTACTGCAGACAGTCGCGTCTAAAACGGACACTGCATGTTGATTGTTGAAGTTCTTTGTCAGAAATATGCATGGCACTATTCGTTTGGTTGCTTATTTGTCACGCGCAAAACATACGTACACCACTGCGTAGCCTGGACCGGTGTTAGAAAAGACAGTGCTGATTGCGTGCGACAATTAGGCGGAGCAGGATTGCTGCATGCTCATCATACTGCAGCTATAAGCACGGAGACTCCGGAGCATCTTACAATAGAACTCCATCGCGGCACGAGTTAGTACTGCCAAGTTCTTGAACCCGACAATTGCCGTGAAGGCGCCGTTAAGCCACTTGTTTAAAACGCTGTTAAAGACATTTTTCTACGAGTGTCGAGATGGCGGTGCATTGCGACAAACTGCTAAATTTGCTCTTTTTAGTTTTTGCTACTCGTGGGTTCGATTTGTTGCGAAATGAATTGTGGGATAGCGATATGTCGAGATGTTGTACAGAGCTTGTTGCACAGATTATTACGCTGCAACAAATTCGCTACTATTTGGAGTAGGCGGAGCATGGGCTTTAACCGTATCGATAAACTGTAGCAGCAAGCAGCAAGGGTCGAGTCTGCTGAACGCGCATGTCGACAAGGATGCTTTGCGGACATTTTCTACGATCCGATTCCCATTTCTGTCGTTTATTCGGGCCTGCTGCGTTCCCGCTTACCGTGTCCTTGCCGGTCTCCTTCCTGTCGTTCTGTCTTTTATCTGCGTCGTTCGTCTCCGCTGGCCAATTTGTAACTGATCTCTGATACGCACTGTCTGGCAACGGTCAACCCGAGGGCGTCGTGATTTCTTTCGACAGATAAACGCGCGCACGCCGCGAGTGACGTTTGGGACATCGTAAACATTCTCGCTGGGAAAAAAACCACACTGATGCGTAACTTTTGTTGATTTCCGCGAAGACAGGTTGGGGAATTTGTCCGATGTCGACATAGTGATGACACCGTGGTAAAGTAAGTAAGTAAGTAAGTAAGTAAGTGAAGTGTAAATTTATATAGCGCATACTCAAAAAGATCTCTAATGCGCTTAAAGTACTGTTGGGTAGAATAAGTTACATCAAAAACTAAATAAATGAGTTAGTAAATAGATGAATAAATAGTACACATTAAGTAAAAAAGTTAGCAAGAAAGAATAGATTAATGGATTTGCTGACTGATTAGGTGACTGAATAAATGAAGAAATAAGCAAGCAAACAGACAAACAAACAAGCAAAAGTCTACCGGTAAATGAAAGAACAATGCGTCAGACTAGAGATGTATTCTGCTCGATTTTCCCCTTCTCCCAATCCGTAGTACCTCAGTGGATCCAACATAACCCCACGATGTCATGCAAAAGACATGCCTGCTATCTGACAGCTGTCTGTCGAACAAAGCACGAGCTCTGAGGTTGTATGCCATCGAGACCGGCCAGTAGCGGATGGGTCGCCGCAAGTTCATAGCTCAAAGCCGCGCCACATATGGCGCCGCCGCCGCCATCACCATTTCTGACCACCAGAATATCGATCGTGCATCGCTTTGTTTCAATCTATTGCTAGGTCGTCTGGGATCGTGTGCCAGAGCGCATCCCATTGCGTCACGCATAATTCATCGTATCCTGATTTCTTATCGTTCGTTCTCTACGGGCTGTCTCTGACAAATTTTAGCTTGTTCCATCGGACCCAGTGCAAAAATTCATACTCGAACCGATGTTTTTTTTCACAGACAATTCATCATTCCTGACGCTAACCTCATAATGGCACTTTTGTCTGTGTCGTTTGCATGCGCTATTTTAGTACTAATTATTTTTTGCGCATCATTAAACTTATTTTGTGCAACATTTAATCAGACCAGTATGTCCTCAAAGTATAACTCTGTTCTAGACCAGGACATACCGATCATCAACAAAAAGTTTAGATGTCGCTAGGGAAGGCCGACCGTACGCGAGAGTCGGAAATATAGTCCAGCAAATGATTTTCGTGTCATGTGAAAGGGCTTATGCGACTTTCTATTAGTGCTTAGTATAGAAACCTTGGCCCTCTCTTTAACCGTTTCTGAGATACGACGTACCGTTTAGCCACAATAGCGCGTACTGACCTTCAAAGTCATCTAAGGTCGATAATTTCTATTTTATCTGAAAGGGCGTATGCGACTTCCTATTAGTGATTAATAGTAATTTCGGCCATGTCTGTCATTGTTTCTGAGATAATGGCCAGTTTCCCTTGAAAAACTGTAGGAAATATCAGCTGTACTACGTCCTTTCTTTTCGCAAGGTGGCAGCATCATTCTTGGCTTGAGATCTCTGAACGCTTCTGTCAATATGGTGTACTGGTGGGTTTCTGAGTGAGGGTTAAGTGTTGCAAAAAAGTAAAGTGAAAGCTGTTCAGGTTATTTTAGATTGACTAGGGAGTGTTTCGTTACAATAGCCTATTATTAAGAAAATTGTATATCTGTGCCATTTAGCGCAGTTTTTTTTTCATAATTTTTTCTTCTGACAATTTAAAAAAATGTATATGACATTGGCAAATAAAGAATGTATGTTCTCAAGTCGCTCACCTAAGTACGATTGTATTTAGACAGTAAACGAATAGCCTACGTAGAAGGCAATGTGTAATTAATGGCAGTATTCTTCGGCGTCGGCGGCTGACAGTCGTGCATAGGAATAATAATCATACATACGTCACGGTGACGTCACGCCGTTTCCATGGGAACGCAGGTGCCCTCCTCCCGCTCGTTCGACAATGAATAATGGAAGCAGCCGTGTCTGTCAGATCTCGCGAGACTGTGCGAGATTTGCGAGCTATCTCGTGCATGATGGGTGACTCGGATTAATGTCCGTACGGTGACGAGAGTGCGCATAGTTTAAGCTCTCATTTATCCTGATCTCTGGCGCACGAAGCGCTTCGACACTGTAGAGGAGCAAATAACTGCGCATTTCAATCAGAGTTTTAATAGCCAGCGTCGCTGATGTGCTGATATTACTGATGTTTCACACAGCTAAAGACAATGACTTTTTATTTTAATTTTTGTATTGTCAATTTTCACTGTGGATTTGCATCTAACAGCTGAGATGTTTGTTTGTTTTTTGCCAATTAAGACTATTCATTTATTCATTCCACATATGTCGGCCCAGTTCCGGCATATTGTGCTGTCGTCCGCCTCGTAGTGTTGCATTGCGCAACCATAATCTTGACCATGATCTCTAACTTTTTGAGCTCAGAGTTGACACACCGGTTACTCCTAGTTCCAAAGTTCGCTATTATCAACGATAAGCGCCAGAAAAATTTTGACGATCAATTTTTTTCTATGTTTTTATATCGTCCTCCATTAATAGGCCTATAGGGCTTAGTTTTTGAAACGATAATTTTTTACGTTTAGCTGCAAAATGCTTGCATAAAAAGCGCCGCATATGCCATCGATTTGTGGTGTAATGCCGCATAATTTCGATCTAATAATAACCGTCTAAAAACTATAGCCTATATTATCGGTTTTTCGGGGCGAGTAAAGGTAATAAATGGCGATGGTAGGTATTGGCGATAGCAGCATTTTTCAGACAGAGTCGGCGGCCGCATATGATGCTGTTCTGTATTCATCAGACGGACCGGGTGAATTCTAGCAATGACTCGGCCACGATGATAGCACCATAAACATATCCTTGCTGTTATTATTTTCTCTCATTGCCAGAGCATAGCATCTGTCTCTCTGTTTGTCTGTGATCCCTTCTACGGTCGCAATCTTTACTATGATTTTGACGAAACTTTCTAAAAGTCGTTAAGCGCCAGATTAGCGCCCAAAGTCAGGTGGAGTTCGTAGGCTACAGGGGCCGAAATCGGATGGTAATTTGTCTTACTGTGGCTGCCATAATTGTTCACTTCAATAACGCAGTATGTGTGATGCACTTTCAACTGGAATATTGAACACCATGCACAGCGACAATACTATTCAAAGACTTGTTGTGCTATTATTACAGCTCAAACGATGCTTTTCCGTGGTAGAAAGTTTCATCATTACTTTTATTTCGCCTCAGTAACACAAAGTTTGAGGCGGATGCATTTAAAGAATACGCTTGGGTGATGTATCATAGACACTAGACAGCCAACTTTATTGTAATACTTAAAAAATTAGGCAGAAAACGAACACCGATGAAAACTATTTGGATTGCTCGCGGAGCCTGGATGTCATAGAGCACGTTCTTCAGCTGCATCTTTTTTTGTTTTCCATTTTATGCTTCCCCTTTTCCGTTTCTTTGTTCGTTGTTATAGGATTTATTCCCTATCAACCCAGGTAAAAGTGTGTTTAAAAACACTGCTAGATTTGCAAATGGAATCTAAGGCCGTTGATGTTGGGGGACATTTTGGGTTTGAAAACAAGCTAGTGGAGTTAAATTATGTAAAAACATATTTGTCAAAGCTAATGCCTAAATATAAAATAATAGGCCTGGTAAGAGAGATTTAACAAAAGCTCGAAGGGTTGAATAACTTATGTTCCAGACTTAATGATACTAACTTCCCCGAACAGCTGCATGACGGTTTTCCGAATACTTTTATGATAGAACATTATGTAACAAGGTTCGCTGGTGTAAAGAGCTCTGGGTCTGTCACTTAGGACGTGATGTTATTAATAGTAAGTAAGTGGGATTCCTGCCCGTACTTTGGCCCAGCCATATGTCTTTGACACGCCATATACAATAGGCACAATCGGCCTATTATGTGGACATATGGCGTGTCAAAGACATATGGCGGGGCCAAAGTACGGGCAATAACCCCACTTACTGTTATTCGTCGCAGCATTATCGCAATGTCATACTTTCCAATCGCAAACCGACTGGCCACCGATTTCAAGTTAATTTAATGGGGCTGTGCAGGCTGGCGTTGCTTTCGACTGTGCATATGATAATGATATCTCGCTGACCGCATATGGTAGCATTTCTCGTTGATTTCGATGCGGCTGTGCGACGTTGCGTAGTGATGCTTTTCAATGCCTAGCGGTTACGCCCCGTATACCCTGATAGTGAAAGAAGCGTGGTCTGCTGGCTATACAGCCTATCTGTAGTTTGCACCCAACGCAGCGCACGAAATTAACGCAAGAAACGCAGCGTACGCAATGAAAGCAACACGAGAATAGGCACCGCTTTGTTCTTGCCAAATAGCCGTTGCGTCGCTTACCGTCAGCTGCTTCAATGGCGTTTGTTGCGTGTGCTTTTTTTGCATCGGCTGCGGCTACGTCTACAAAATTACCCTACCCCTTCCCTACTTTTTCACCGGCTCCAGCCGGTAACATAAAAATTTTTAGGCCTCACTTCCGTGAAATACATACGCACTACTACGCAGTTACAAATGCATTTTGGTGTAATTTTGAGGACGAGAGGTAGAACCACGATAGCTTACCACATTCGTTTAATAAAAACCACTGTTGAAATGCAGAGTACGCGCCAACTAGATTGCCTACATGTACTTCATTGCTTCGATTTCTTATGGATTTGTGTTTTACAAGATATGCAACTTGTGTTAACAGATTATTAAAGGCTGTCTATAGTTCGTAATGATAACCCATCTCGTGGCATCTCAGAGCTAAGAAGTGTTACCTGCCTCCAACAAGTGTGAACGCGCCCTAACAGCCAAGCAGACCGGTACTCGATTTACTTACCTCGGACGGATGGAAGGCTGGGTTGACCTTGGCGGTTGGTTGTAAGCCGAGGTTCAAATCTACAACAAACTGAAGCAGTTGGAGTTCGGACTTAACTTAGAATATCAGACAAGTAGTAGGGGCGCTTTCGACACAACTGAAGTAAAAAACGAAGCAAGTAAAAGACGCCCTGGCCTAGAAACAGAGAGCGGCTAACGGCCGGTTAACGACCTGGCTGGTAAATTATTGAAAGAAGATTGGCCGAATCACCGAATGCGCCTAACCACTGCGGGACCGTTCTCTGCCTGCGCACGAAGTCTATGGGCTACAACGAACGAATAAAGTAGGTCGGTAGCACGAGCGCCCTTTGAGAATTTTATTATGATCGGACTGTTTTCGGCCATAAATGTAGCTACCTATATGCCGTGAATATATAGCATTGAGGGTAATTGTTCTGAGAATAATGGTCTTTCGTTTTTGACCGCATTTACGCTAGGCTGTATGTGTCATAACTTTTAAAGTGTCAAACTCCACTATTTCTGTTTGTTACCTCCGCCAAGGAGATTATGTGATAGGCCTACGCTGCATTTATTTATCTGTTTGTTCGTAAACAGCATTACACAAAAGGTTACAAGCTGATTTGGCTGAAATGTTCAGAGAATGTTAGACTTGACTTAGCTTAGAGGTGATTAGATTTTGGCGAGTCAGTATCTAGACCCAGGATATGATTGAAAAATTAATGATTAGCATTGCCAGATAGGATTAAACTATAGGCTACGCCGAACTGAATATGGTGTTTCCACTTGGCGAACACAACGGAAAAGAATAGCAAAGCGTTGGCGGAGGTTTGCACTGTCCCAGTGTCCTTCTAGCTGTAGATGTGTTGGACAGCAAGTCATACAACAAACTGCGCAATATGTCAAGATGTCGTGAATTTATTAAGCTCTCTCTGTCCCCCTCTCTCTCTCAGTGTGATATGAAACGACAGATAGACTAGCGCCTGTTAAAGCCGTTTGCAGATTCATTCGTGTGTCTCTAAATGACATTCCGTCAGACGCTGCTCCCGCTTCTCGCACGGGAAAGCTGATTTGGGGGTCGGTGACTGCAGTCAAAATTTGCATTACAAATTGCGGACAAACCGTTACAGATAGCCGAACAGTTGCCATTGACAGCCTATTGGAACTCAGCAACGCCTTATCTACCAACGCCTATTACCACCGCCATCCCCATACGACTTTCCTACGCTCAAAATAACACATTCGTGACGTTCGCTGAGATGAAACCTAGTGCCAAATTACGTTGAGCCTTGTTTATTTACTGACTACGTTGGATGTAATGGACGGACAGTACTGAGTAGCTTTATTACAATCAGCCTAAATTACCAGCTAGCTAACAAGTCTAAACGAGTGAGGCATTATGCCGCTTTATTTCTTGGAGGCCGTTGTACGTCGCGTCTGTCTTTTTTCAATACGCACAATGTCTCAAATAACTACAATTCGATGAACATTATTTTACAGTGCAGTAAGTAAAAATGAGAAGGGCGAGTGAATTTTGCATTCGTTTGATAAGTGAAAAGTACAAAATTCGACATCACCCAGTAGCACAGTAATAAACGCAGATAAACACATGGCGCGAAGTTTGCTGTTTCTACAGCACGACGGCACGACGCTCTATAGTCATGACAGCAAACTAGCTTCTATCTTGTCACATATACACCTACCGCTATGACGGTAATGGCATTCTGTGTTTGCTCACAATATCATATTATCGCGTGATTTTGTCACTGGTCGCTTGGCGAAGTCGATAGCGACGAGTTATTAATGACAGTTTCCGATCTGATTTTCTCTCGGCTGTTGCTGTTACGACGACGGGAATGCACATAAAGTCGCTTCTGGTCCGGGCAATAAATACTGGTGTGTCGCGAAATGCGTGGCGCCATCTATCGGCTGAAGACGTAGATATATTTATGGCCATGCCAAACAAGACGCTTTCCATCAAGCAAAGAAGTAAGAAAACGTCTATAGGCCCAGTGCCCCTAAAAGCTAGCTGAGCCGGCTTAATCTGCCCCACTTTGCCAAGTTAGACTAGCCATATACTTCTAAGGCACTAGCTTATTGATGATGCGGTATGAGAGAAGCGAGAGAAAAAAGGGAAAACTACATGTAGGAAGAACAGATGAGTTATCAGTTGACAATGCGCTTTAACATATCTGACACTTTAACAACAACGATGACAACAACAACAACAACAACAACAACAACTACTACTACTACTACTACTACTACTACTACTACTACTAACTTTTGACCTATAACATTGAAATTCAGCAGTTTTTTGCGGTTGTCAAGGCGTATGTTTCTGCAAAATTTTATCGAGTTAGGTGTGGCGGTTTATGAGTTTATCGTGATAGCAGAGAAAAAAGCTAACAAAAAACGAACTTGGCGAAGATGCTGAAAACAATACTGTTGTTGCTGCCGTGGACAGAAAAAATGTTCAGGTTATTTTTTTTATTTTATCAGCTTCGTTTTCTAGGACGTTATTCGCACGCCGGCGTAAATAAAAAAATGTCCTAAAATGTAGGAAAAAAATTCGGGTCAAAATAACACAGCAAGATATCTGCATTCATGTGTGCAGTTATGATAAATTTAGGCGTGTCGTGATCGGGGAGTTGACGAACGCAATTTTCTCAGACACACATTCGATGATGTCTACAATGTATTCATTCCGGGCGTGGATAATAATATACGATACAGTGCGAGCGGCCACTGATAACCTGAACAGTACAAAGAGATGACCACACCTGCAGCTTCATGAGCCGCTCTATTCACAACCACGTATTATAGGTCTCGGCTACAGTAAGTGGACAAATTACTTTCCATCCGGAAGGCGTAATGACTTGTCACTTTGCTCGGGAGGGGCCACCACCGTGCGCGCACCTGGTCTTTTCCAGTTTTCCCCTTCGGGATAATCCGACACGATCTACAGTGACGGCAACTCTGAGCAAAGCTAAGAGCAACAAATTAATTTAAACCGTAGCAGCTTCTCCTAATCTTCTTCTCCCTGACATTCAGAATAGAAAAGGTTTTTTGGCAGTTCTCTGAACTCGTGGGCTATTTTGTGGACACGGTCAACTTGAATAAATTTTAAAAAGCTGTAAATCTACACCCTATTTACCCCTTAACTATATGTTATCACATTACTCCTTGACGACAAAGTATCAAATTTTATCCAGAGCTTACTGCAGCAAGGTGTAACAAAATTTACACTAAGTGGGCCGATTCTTCGAGTTTTGCAAAAATTTGGTTTTGCATTTTTAGCCGTCCAACATTGTTTTGTTCTTACAAGTTAATTTAATTTTCCTCATTTTTTCTACACACGTATTATTATAATGCATAGAGTTGTCTGGCCGAATAGATTATGCTAATCGAGTATCGTGCGGTACGCTATTGTCAGGGATCGTTGGCGTTTTTTTTGTTTAGTTTAGTTTACACATAGCATCTGAGTTAGCTGAGTGATCGATTAAATCGGTGACCTTCAGTTGACCTTGACTGTCAGCCGGTGGCGCACCAGAAATGTCATTCGTCTCAAGTTTGTAATCACATAACGTGCTTGAGGTATTGATTAATGGAATCAGATGCGATGGTGGCCATTTTGCCACTTTTTCTCCTTGTGCAAACTACCACTGGCCGTGCCATACACTGCGACTATTCCATAACAGAGCCTCTGCACTATTGTCACCATTTGATCATTTTATATTTCGCTTATCAGTCTACCAATGCAATTGATTGCTAATTTTTGTGTAGGCCTAATAATAGCTGTACAAATTGTACAACTTGTCACCGGTGGATATTAAGAAAACAGTTAGAACTTAACAGCAAAAAACCGTTGATGGCTGTAGGTTGAGTTTTTTGCTTATAGAAGAGAAAGTTACGTAAGTCTATTCTCTATAGTAAAAGGCTTGCGAACTTAGGTCCTACGTTTTGAACTATTGCTCACTAAGGCATATTATTTATGTTCCGGATAAATTTGCCTTTGTATCAATCATAAAATTCTACTTGTGACGACGGATGGTGCCTATGGATAAAATGATCCGAGTACAGGAAAAGGCGAATTGTCTGACAGATGTGTAGTTAAGGGGAAAGCGTGGCGATTGTTGTTGTCAAATATGACATAAGCAATACACATAACTGCTAATTCCATTTCTTTTTCAGTCGCACATAAGTCCGCATTCTACTAGTTCGACTTATTGTGGTATACAACAAGTCGTGAAACAAGCTGTACGACAACTTCACATATTTTCGTGTTGTAGATTTACTGTACGTTTTCGATCGTTGTGAAACCTATCGAAGATTTCGATCTGTTTATAGCAACAACAAATCTGCTACGAATCAAATTAAGTGTAGTTTCGGCCTTACGGTTGCGGCCGTTCGCACTCGTTTCAGATATTGTCGTCGACTAAGAGCGAAGCCGCGTTTTCGAGAACCTTTGATCATGACACACATAGCCTAATGAGCGCCCGATCAGTTTGACTATCTTCCGCGCGCCGCCAGCTTTTTCAGACGCCATCTTGAAAGCATTTTACTTTGCTGCTGCTTTTAGCGTGCCACCGGTAACTGGCTGCTACCTTCGTTTTGCTGCCATTTCACCGTAACGTGGTCCGTCATCTCTCTGTCGTCTGTCACATAATACTTACATTTGTGCACCTGCATGCTTAAATCATTCCAGGGCATTAGATGCCATTTGTCAGGTGCGCTTGTTGGGCCCAGTGACATATCGTGCTAGATGGGTCTCTGGCCCCAGGAAAGAAAAACATTGGGGTCAAACTCCCAACGTACACATGCAGTCGTTTTTAACTTACAAAATGAGATGCCAGGTGGCAGCGTCGACCAGCGATTCTGCTTTTTAACAAATTGGTCTTTAAGTTAATCAATGATAGCATGTAATGTTGAATAAACTGGCAGAACCATAACAGAGAATTTACCGTTTCAAGAGCCAATATCATTATCAGAGCAAAAAAAAACTTCAACAGTTTACAAAGCTATGCAAGATCGATATGAGTCAAAACTCGAAAACAGCAAAAATGGTTTTGGAGCGATATTATCCTCACTACTGGTGCTGCATTTAAATTAAGGTCGTAGGCCTATCAGTCAAAAATCAACAATCGTCATTAGCTGCAAATCGAGTCGATAACACACACCATACTTACGCAAAATCGAAAGCGAAATCACCGTAGAGTACTAATTACTCTTCATTTTCAGTAAGCAGCTCATAGATTTCGAGTAAGTAAAGTGTTCCAATCAAGGAACCGTTCCAATTCAGGCAACTCTTCCCTATTGGCTTATGGGATAATGCGGGGTGGAAAACGTTAAATGGGGTCACGTCACATGGTTTGTAAGGGCAGCCAGTTCGTCGTTCTAACACTCTGTGTCCTAGTAAAATGATTTCTGCTGTTTTGTATGTGTGACTTGGTCGCTCTTACACAGTAATGTAAAGTGGCAAGTATTTAATATACTTAACGTTCATCGCCCTTACAACAGTGTCAACACTACCGTGTTGCACTGTGATCAACATCATCACCGTCGTCATCGTCGCCGTCGCTGTCGTTTTGTTATGGCTTTCGTTCTTCTTGATAGGGCGAAGCGACGAAGAAGAATGTGTAGGCATATACTTGTGTCTTCGGATTAGTGTTGTTAAATTACCGGTAACGAACGTCCCTCGTAACTTACCGGTAATTTACGCGTATTTTACGCGTAAGTTACCGGTCAGTTACCGGTAACTTATCTTTAGCGAAAAATATATTTTTATTTTGCCCGTAACTTGTTGGTAACTTACGGGTAACTTTCAGGATATTTAAAATTATTGGTAAATTACCGGTAAGTAACTTACCGGTTAGTTACCTAAGACGCACAGCACTACTTCAGATAGGCGTATTTCTGAGCTGGATTACTTACGAAATAATTCTGAGCGGACTTTGGTGAAGTTTTGTTCAACGACTTGACATGTCTCAGCAAAGAATTGATTAGATTCAAGTAACGATCCGAATAATTTTGTGAATTTTATGGATGACTGCCACTGAAAGATGTATTAATTCTTTGTATTTGTTAGGTGGCAGCACAGTTTACGGCGAAGGTTTCAGTTCTTTGACGATCGTTCTTAGTCTGTCGTCTTCTATACATCTCATGTTGTTTCTGTTTACGTCTTTCCCACGCGTCGCTGTGACGCTATCTGTATCGTAGACTACGTAGAAGACTCGTGTTGCTGTTTCACTGAAATTCAATTTGCAGTCTGCCATAAGACTTTGTATAGGCCTCTTTCATCAACAGATATCTGGTTCTGTTGGTGTCGTCGTTGCTTACCATCAGCGACCTGCATCATGCCCCGTAGTAGTAGTAGCAGTAGTACCAGCAACATTATGACAAAATTTGTCGCCGAAACCTTATCGTGATTCAAAAAATAAACCATCACATTAATAAGCACTGATCGAATTTCGAAATCTTTCCGCTGCTGAGCTCTCTGTAGAAGTTACAATAAAATAATTCAGAAATATCCAACCACACATGAAACACGTTGATACAATATCTTGTAAAATATGTGACTCATAAATGTTCAAAAAAGCTGTGTGGTGTCAAGTGTGCCGAATATATTTCGTTATTTGCTTGGCTCAAAATGCCGTTGATCGAGTATTTAAAACATTCTTGATCGTTGTTGTTTTAGCGCAATATCAACATCGTCACTTTGGCTGTGTTCGAATGATTGTGCGCAAAGCGTGTTATTTGATTTTAACGTTCTCTAACATAAACTATTTGTGCAAGTATATTCGACGACTTCACGAAAAAAATAAAAATACACAACTTTGGCATAACATTCCCTGAAAATCCTTTTAGTACACCATTGCATAATTGGGTCGCTGCTTGGCCGCAAGTCTAATCGCTATAAAATGCTGTTAAAAATACGTGTACATCAGAGTATTTTTATCGTCGGCGTCGCGTCTTTGCGGCTGATTAATGCTATAGTATGCGATGATTGCAGATGCCTGGGATGAGCGATGGAGACGACTGACTCGATATATACGACGACGACGCAAAAACGCAGGATGGGTCAGTAAAACATCTCGGCAGCTGTCAGTAAGATGAGTTCGATGTCGTCGTCTGCTACGTCGTCACTGCTGCGTCTGACGTCGTCTTCGCGGCTTCAGGAGGCGCCTTTGCCTCCCCCCGCATCGTCAACACTCGTCAAGCCTTCAGTATCATCATCACTAGAGTCCTCCACCACCACTACCGCTGACGTCACGGCGAGACGACGACATCGTCGCGCCCGCTGCTGTAGTAGTTGTTGTAGTAGTAACGGCAGAAGCAACAGTAGTACAGAATACTAGTTCGGTGTCACTGGTCGATTAGAAGATATCCCGACGTCATTACTACGACACGCAGACAACTACGTTACTGTAGTAGTAGTAGTAGTGGTAGTATAGTAGTGATGGTGGTGGTAGTAGTACTAGTAGTAGTAGTAGTAGTTGTTGTTGTTGTTGTTGTTGTACATGTAATATTGGTAGTAGCAACGGCAGTAGTAGCAACGGCAGCAGCAGCAGTAGTATAGTATTCTGGTTTAGTGTGACTGGTTGATTAGAAGACCTCTTGACTTCATGCTACAACATACAAACAACCACGACACTGTAGTAGTAGTAGTAGTAGTTGTTGTTGTTGTTATTGCAGAACTAGTTGTAGTAGTAAGCGTAGTAGTAGTATACTGGTTGCTAGGACTGACTAGGGACACAAGTGACTAGTTGATTAGGAGACATCCCGACGTCATTACTGCAACACATGCACACAACTACGACACTGTAGTAATAACAGTTGTTGTTGTTGTAGTAATCGTCGCGGGCGCTGCTGCTGCTGCTGCTGTTGTGGTCAAAGCGATGCGGACTCAGCGACAACGACGACAAGACCCGGATGTCGTGACCTTGACATTCACGGAGCCCGCTACTATCTCTCCTCGCATTCCGACAATCCGACTTCCAAATGCTCCTTCTCCGCCCAACGGTCTGTTTCATTTTAGTGTCAATTTCGTTTTGAATTATTATTATTATCATTTAGCTTTCTTTAGTTTTTTTATTTTAAGCGTTTTAGTTGTCGTTAAAATGATAATAAAAATTGCCAGTGACGAAAAATAAGCAACTTCGTTAACGATAGCTATAACCAAAACAAAAGCAACTAGAAAGTAAAACAACACTAACGCAAAAATAGCTCTATAAGCCAAAAGTAAATTAAACCAAGATAATGTTCAAACGAACACGGAGTCTGTCCAATGCATTTCGACAGCTTACACAATATAATGCCTGTATAAATAAAATCAGTGAGCTGCGTAAATTAGTGGTAAAAATTAAACAGTTTAATTTCAAATTGAACAGCAGCAATGTCAGTGTTATCTTTCGCTATACTATTATTATAACTAAACGATTAACATCATCAGTCACGTGACCATTCGACTTCCGGTGGGCCACTTCCTATGGGTGGTCCATTGTGACCATGCGTTTATCTTGCACTGTTATGGAGATATATAAATGTACAAAACATTAGTTTATACAGTTGTTAACGGCAACATTTAAGGACTTGCACATCGAAAACAGCAAAAATTACAAAAGATGATATTGCCCGCATCACACTGACTGTGTGTCAATGTGCTGCTGAATAATATCACCCCCTATAGGCGCAAAAATCTCGCAAAAATCTCCTACGCAGGCCGAGTTATAGCCCATTTTGTCCCAAATTTCGTTGCCATGGCAACCATGGAGGGTCCGGGGTAAAATTAAATGACACCGTTAGATTCGCCATCCCCGAAAACCATACCCTAGAACCAAAAATTACGACTTTATTTTATACACAATCAAAGTTATGACCGTTTAAATAATTGCTTAATTTTCCCCATAGGCGCCATTGTAATTTTTTCGATTTTTGCGAATAAATACGTTAAATATTAATTTTAAATTTTATAACCCCCAAAAGGCACATCCTTGCGCGAGACCGCAAATGCAAAAATTTGGAATCAGTTTTGGTC
>Ga0209367_1003031_pt1 | contig 22590 bp, 13 predicted proteins | sample WorMetLIZISLAND2_FD_187412 | JGI IMG/M metagenome (GOLD analysis project Ga0209367, IMG submission 187412) | Marine gutless worms symbiont microbial communities from Max Planck institute for Marine Microbiology, Germany - Olavius geniculatus... ... | reverse complement strand
GTGCCCCCAAATTTCGTACTTGCGTTAACACCCCAACCTAGAGCCACGTCAAGTGCCAAAGTTTCGTCGGGCTACACCCCCTAACTCGCAAGTTATAAGCGCTAATTTATTGCATTTTAAGCCAATTTTTGACCCCCCTTTGAAAAAAGTTGTAAGGAGGGCCCCTGTCCCCGGTGGGAGGTGCGCTAGTAAGACTTGGTCATTCTCTAGCGCGTGTAAAAATTTGGGGGCGCAGCACCCGCCAGGGGCCGAAATATGGTTTTCCGAAAAATGCGCTTTCGGTGGGTTTAATTCCACATCTAGATCTCCAAGGTCACTGGACCGAACTTCACCGGACTTGTTTCGCCTAACGCAGGAGAAATCGGTGTCAAACGAGTAACTCACCGATTTTGAATATCTTCATCCGTTCCAAAGAAATTGGCCACCAAACTTTGAAGTCGACCGAAATTGGGCCAAATTTTGCATGTTTTTGGCCCATAAAAATTTTTTTGGGAGGCTCCCCCAAAATTTCAGCCCGGGATTATAAAATTGAACATACTTAGGAGCATCGTGCAAAATTTCGCAGCAATCGGCCCACGGAGCTCGGAGATTACGCGAGGGGAAAAAAAAGAAATAAACCACAGCAAAACTTAAGTCCGCTTCCGCAAGCTATCGCTTACAGGCGGACTAAAAAAGCTCAGTATTGCTCTTTGTGAGAAACCCATTGCAGAGCTCAGAGCGTCACCTGCCATATAGTACTACATGCCACCGACACAGAGGAACGAATAATTAGTGAACTAATACTGTAGTAATTTAGCAATGAATACACAAATCTTAATAGCACAGACAAGACTTCACAACTTGGTCAAACTGTCCGCTCCCTCAAGCTAAGCATGTGAAGAAGTGCCAGAGCTCCCCAGTTGGTGTGTGTGAAGGCATTCACAAAATACATTTTTAGTGCACTTTGAGGCTAAAAATAACACTTTTGACAGTATAAAAGACAAGCATTAACCAGACTTGCTAAAAAGGTATAACGGAAAGAGTGACAAAACTTTCCATTCTTCACTGTTGTATTGAGGTACAATGTTATTCTGAAAATTGCTTTAATCCTAAGAATGATTTTAACCTTTGAAACTCCCTCTGAACACACCAATGAAAAACGTGCAGGTGTTAATACATGATCAAAAAATCAATGTTCTGATTGGAAATTACAGATTCAAACATTAAATAAGAACAAAGCTTAAAAGTATTAACACAGTGTAGAAAAATTAACCCTTCTTTCGTCCTTTCTGTTTTTCTTTTCCTCTTGTAACTTGCTGAAAAACTGCAACCATATCTGGAAATGCTTTAGAAAAAATCTGTTGCTCCTCAATGGTGGTGTAATAATCTGTTTTTGTAATGGTGTCACCTGCTGTAATAATGTATACACAATACACAGTTACACAGTCACAATTCATAACGTTATCTATCACACGTTAAAACTTGAATTTATACTCTATAAATGTTACATATTTTCCTAGATATAAAAAAAATATGATACAAATGATATTTGTGTTCGCAAAATGACCGACAGTTGCCAGTTTATCCTCGCATGTAAGAATGAGCATAAATAAAATACAACATAAAATCCGAGAAAAAGCAAAGTAACAGCAGTGATGACAGCCTAAAACCACAAAGAGCTAAAAGAGGATAAATGATGAGAACTGAAACATACAACATCTGAAAGCAAACAGAAAACTGTTCAAGACAATAAATCAGATCCAATAATCTGTAAAGAAAGGATTTCTGAAAACGAAATAAGTTGAGGCCAGAATGAGTGACAGATGGCGAGACAGGTGGGGAATGAAGCATAAATCAATAATGAATCATGATGCGACAGATGAGAACAGGACTCATGAAAAAAAACAAGAGTGAATTTAGCAGCTTTGACAGCAAGAGTAACTGAATTCTGAATCTGTTGAAACCAACATATTTAGTAGCTTGAAAGAGTGTAAAAATATACCAATCAAGTTTGGAGTGAATAATTAACTAGTGACAATATTGGCCAATCTGAAATCAGTGAAAAGGTAAACCAGTGTAAAATGTCTACACACCAATTTTGTACCATTCTACTTCAAAGCATGACACGCCATGACGCACACGAGTCTTGACGATCCTAATTTACACAGATGTGCAACATAATATATGCGCATGCAATCTCGTGGTATTGTATAACCACAAAATATAACTCAGCCAACTGAGTCCTATAGACTATAGAGTATAGCAGCAGTATGCAACGTCATCGCTTTCGACAATCATTAGTGAAGCATCTAAACAAATACATATTTTTCTGGTCATATGGGTGTCAAAAGCATTGCTAACTGCTGAACCACTCTCAGTGTCTGGGTTACTGCACGCATCACTCTAAGTTGCTGCTGCTGCTGCAACTGTTGCTACTACTAAGTACTACCATTAACCTTGGCTACTAATACTCACAAATAAATCATCTACAAAAGGTATATCTCAGACGTTTCATATTTTGACAGTTAACAAAGTGATGTAATTTTGTAACTTATGAGCAACTGACTTGTACATTCCTTGTCTGCTGTGCACCTAGTCTGTAATGCACCCATGGTGAAGTAATTGGGGCACTAGAAAATGTTCAATATAATATGAATAAAATATGCCTACCTGCAAGGTTTCAGATGTGATTCAACGGCTTCACGAGATGCATTCCCAGCAAGCTTACTAATGTCATAAAGGCTCACCAGTGGTAGCATTTTCTCGACACCATATTCATCTTGCCATTCCATCTTCGACTTTGCAAATGTCTATACATATTCAGAAACAGAAAACTAGTATGGGTTTGACTAAATCAAGAACAAGTAATAAAAAACTCTGGGCTTTCCAGTGTACTTTGCACCGAGTCGGAGACGTTAACGGACAATTGCGACCTGCAAGCAAAATTCAAGAATAATGTTTTAGAATTTTTACAGTTGTAATTTATTTACTAATTTATATACAGCAGCATAATGTGCCATGTGTCCCAGAAGCAACATCTAAGCTAAAAACAATACCAAATAATGTTAGCAAAAATACTCATTACGTTATCATCGTATGAGAAACTGACAGTTCTTATGGACAGTAAGGTAAACAACATCTTACGGACTCCACTTGCCACCAGTGAAATTATTGTGTCTGTTATTGCAGAGCAGTCTTTGCGATGTGGCACACAACAAGAGACAGAAGTCGCCAAAGAAGTGAGGGTGGCAACAAATGTGGAACCAGCTTTATGACAACTACAACTACATCCTGATTAAACAAACAAATATTTGTCAGTGCACATGACATTTTGGAAGAAAATTTGCACTTTTTCTTAATTAGAAACATGATGACCCTACAAATTCAACTGCCATGCTTACTGCCAGCACTGCTTACTCTTCACTGACCCAACTGCAGACCAGACCATCAAAGATTCTTCACAGGCCAATGCCTGCAGTGAGTGAGTGAGTAGGGTTTAATGTCCCGCCCGACAGAGTATACAGGGTGTGCCAAAAAATTTTACCCCCTGAGGTTTTCTGATAATTTTTCTGAAACGGCTGAGAATTTTTAAACAAAATTTTACACACCCATTATCCGTTCAGATATACGCTAATCTGCAAAATTTTATTCAATTATCTCCAACTTTGACAAAGTTATGCCGTATTAAGCGATACCACCAACCAAATTTTTACATTTCACCAGAATTTTAAATTTTAATTTATTTACTTACGTTGCACCCGTTTTGAGCAAATGACGTCACTATGACGTCATCGTCACGGACACATTTACTGATTTTTAAAAGTGTTTGCAAAATTGCTAATTAATTTCTATCTACAATGGGTAAAATATCTTACGATGACAAACTTCGAATGTAGACTTTGCGTGAACAAGGATTTGGTGCAAAAGCAATCGTTGCAAAATATCCACGTAAAGGATGGAAGTTAGACACTGTTAAAAAGATCTGCCAGCGTATTGATCAGAATGGTTTTGCAGTGCATCGTCAGCAAGGCAGTGGACGACCAGTCACAGTGCGTACAGCAGAGAATATTGAGAAACCTCAGGGAGGGGGTAAATTTTTTTGGCGCACCCTGTAGGTCATTTCAGGGACAGCCTTTACAGGCAAAATTGCATATACACATAATAACGAAATGGGTGCCTGGTAGTATAGAGTATTGTATTAACTACCAGGAGTTCATGAGTTTTACTCTCACTCAAAAAGCTAGCAAGTGGAAGAGTGATTGTCTGTAGACAGGTGAACCATCTTGGCAAATAAACAGGGGCCCAGATCAACTCACCCTTCCATCCCTTTGTAATAAGCAAATTGAGTACCAGCCTGTCTGGCTGGGGTTAAGATGAGATGCGTTCACTACAGTCGGTGTAGCAGGTAATGCTCCGTAGCTCCGAGATTGGTTTCCCATGAAAAGCTATGGACACTTTTAACCTTTGACCTAGATTGAAATCTAGGTAAAAGGTTAAAAGTGTCCATAGCTTTTCACTGGAAACTCATCTCTAATCTGTTCCTAAAACATTGTACATTCACTCAGCCCAAAGACAATACGAACTACATAATGTCATTCTGATGAGAAACGAACTGACATATTCATTACCATAAAGTGAAACATCTTTGGCCGTTTCCACACTAAAGCTTGCATTGGCAGCTTGTCTCTGTCGATTAGAAATTCATCAATAACATCTTTGTGTGGAAATCCAGGACACTGCTTCGACTTTTTCCAGACCTGCCACTCGGCTGAGTTTTGTTGGCACTCAGAACTGTCTGCACGGCACACAGACAGTTCATAGTGATACACACGGCATAGGACTTAAGCGGCACAGACATGTCAAACAAAACACAAACACAACAATTCTGTTCCATTTTTGTTTCAGACATCCAAAACATCCAAACATGTGAAATGAAACCCGAATAAACTCTGGATTACTTTGGATTCATTTCAGGCTCATTGGCACATTTTCTCCTTTTGCAAATAAGTCTGCATAATGTACATACCAAAACAATTTTGCAGTCAATACATAACATCTGATCCCAGACAAGAATAATGTATGGCATTATTCCTATGATAAGGTATGTTTTATTTCAGATGTATGTGCATTCAAAACAGAGATATAACATAACAGAAATATTCATGTGTGAAAAGATAACATATATACCTGCAACAGTACAAGTGCAGTAATTGGTTATAAAAATGTGAAAGTCTCCAGTAGTAAATACAACATAAATCATTAAATCATCATTGCACATAGCCCAAACTATAAGAATCAGATACATATTGCCTTCGTACATAAATCTTTACCAGTAGTATTGATTAACACCAATCGTTAGAGACCAACTTAATTCACGATTTCACGGCCGTGACATTTTCCGTGAAATTGGCATTCTTCCGTGAAAAACGCTGATTTCCGTGAAATCCGTGATTTTTCGTGAATTTTAGCGCTTTTAGTTAAATTTATGACAATTCCAGAGTTTTATCAGCAGCTTTTGTACGGATGTTGCTGTTTGCTACGTGTCGCACTTCAGCGCTAAGTAGTTGACATTGACTGTCTTGAGTCTTGACTTAGTGTAGTAAATATTCTTTGTTCAGAAATTTCTTCGTTTGCATTAGCGCAGCACCTCGAAATAACGTCTGTGGGGCCCATGAATTTCCCGTGAATTTCCGAAACTCTTTCCGTGAATTTTCCGTGAAATTTGACACATTTTGAAAATTCTGCCATGAAATCATGCATTTTTTCCCGTGAATTTGGTTGGTCCCTACCAATCGTATAGCACAAAAATAGCACAATTTAAGGTCCAGCATGCAACTTACAGTGAGAAAATGCAGCATGGCTCCACTGACCAAACCTGAACATACACCATACAGTGCACCATCTAATTCACTTATGTATAACCAAAAGAATCACGTTTTAGAAACGCATAAATTAACGTTGCACAGTAAACGGCAATTAGCAGCAAAAATAAAATACATATAACCTTATACATTATATCAATTTCAAATATGTAACTTAACTACATCTACAGCCAAATGGACCAATCCAAATGCGTGACAAACACAGCAGAATATGCAGACGTATAACTAAAAACTGTAGTAAAACAGCCAGATCAATACACTACTGTGTCTGAAAAAAAAGTTATCAATATTCAGCAATTAAAAACTCCTCTAAAAAATCATAGTTTTTAACGAAATTTAGTGATCGCTGCAGCAATCTATTGGGAATTAAATGTGCAGTATTTTATCCAATTTGTTCAGATTTGACATTTTTATTGTACAATGTCAAGGGGGTTACTTATTTCCAGACACAGTGTATAATGGAGAACTGCAGTAAGACAGCAAGATCAATACACCATGATTAGTAGCTCATAATTAACCGTTAAACCCAAATTGCATATATTATCAGCGCACCTGTCCAGTACAGAGTACGAGGCTGAGAAGCTTGAGAAGAACTTCATAGCAAGATCACGCCCAACACCTGGCACACCTTTAGGCAGGTAATCACAGCCGAGCAGAATGGCCAAAGCCACGAGACATTCACGGTCCAAGCCCAGCTGCTCACTGATGTCTGACATCCTGTAGCTCTCAACGTGCGGGTCCTTACAGCACACACACACACGCTGTCACGCACTCCAGATCAGCTCTGAACAGTAACATGTCAGTTATAATATTAGTAAGTAAGTAAAGTGTAAATTTATATAGCACATATTCAAAAAGATCTCTAATGCGCTTAATACATTTTGTCACCAATATTTCACAAAAATGTAAGACTTTAGCTGATGTTTAAAAGTATCGAGACTCAGTTTTGGGTCACGAAGACTGGCAGCGAATTCCAAGTAGACAGGCCCACAGAAAAGCACCGACAACCGAAAGTGTTCAATCAATAGTGCGGTACAACCAACTTCCGCTGAGTGGCAGACCACAGATGTTGACGGCCAGTGACTTTTGCTATGAGTATACAACTGTCCATCAAGTATGGCGGAGCAGTTCCATGGAGACATCAATACATGAGCACTGCCAGCTTAAATCGTACTCAATCGGTGACATCAAGCCAGTGCAGCTCATCATGCATTAGTCGCAATAAACCACTGTAGTACTTCCGAGCATCAGTGACGACGCGGGCAGCTGAATTCATCACTCTCTGCAACTTGTCTGTTATGACTCTCGGTGACTCAGTCAGCACAGCATTACAATAGTCGACACAAGATGTCACAAATGCTTGCACGAGAGCTTAAGCCGACCCGACATCTAATGACTGCTGAACACGATGAATCTGTCTGAGATGAAAGAAGCAAGTAGCACTGACGGCTGAGACATGTTTCTCAAGACTCAAATCAAACGACAGAATAACTCGTGGGATGCATACATGTCCACTGGGCTCAATGGTGTCAGAGCCAAGCTTGATTGCCGAGCCATGACCATCAAGTTTACTCAGACTCTACTTGAAACCCGACCACAGGAGTTCTGTCTTCACTGTATTTTGCTTGAGGCGGTGTGCTGGCATCCAGTGATTGATATCTGTGACACAGTATTCAAGTTTCCCAACAGCAGTCGGCATATCATCGCAACGACAATGCTCATTCAACTGCGTATCGTCGGCAAAAGCATGATAGTTAATGCTGTGCTCATCAGCCTTCTCTTCAAGATCAGCAGTGTACATGATGAACAACCGCAAGCTGAGTACCGAACCTTGTGGCACAGAGCACGTGACGTGAACAGTATACGATGTACTACCATTATAAACGACTTGAAATATTCTGTCACATAGATACAACTGGAACCACTTCGACACGATGCCACGCAAGCCAAACTGATGCTCAAGCTTCAGTAACATGAGGTTGTGGCCCACGGTGTCAAAATCTGCTGTGAGGTCAAGGAGACAGAGGGCGGATACGGGTCCCCTTCATCAGCGGCCTGCAGCAACTTGTCGAACACCTTCGTGACAGCCGTTTCAGTGCTATGATACAAACGGTAGGCTGACTGTCTTACAGGCATCAACACGTTGTTGTCTAAATAGGCCTGAAGTCTTCTCTGTATAATCCTCTCCAGTACTTTGGAAAGAAAAGACAGGTTAGACACAGGTCTAAAATTCTTTGGGTCACTGATGTCAAGTCCGTTCTTTTTCAGCAGTGGACGAACCACTGCATGCTTGAAGTTGGATAGAAAAATACCAGATGCCAGCGACTTGTTGAAAAGCAGCAAGATGAAGGGCGACAACAGCTGGCCTACGTCCTTCACTAGCCAAGTTGGAACTGGATACAACTGGCATGTCTTGCTTAGTGCCGAGCCAATCATCTTTTCTACTTCGTCATGTGTCACGGCAGTCCACTGTGAAAGTGTTGGCATCACCTTGGGTGGAACATCACACAGTGGTGCCGTCGTAGTGGAAGCTCAAACTGACTCAACCTTGTCGTTGAAATCCGTGGTGAACTCGTCAGCAGTCTTGCTACCAGTCTCTTCAGTTACTGCTTCACCCAATACTCCCTGTAGTGCATGCCACAGCTTCTGTGAGTTGCCACTGTTTGCCGAGATCACAGTGCGCCAGAAACTGCTACGTTTGGCTTCATAAAATTCACGCATGGCCTTCAGCTTGTCCGCCCAAGTCGCTTGTCCAAATCAGTACGTTTGCGCCTAAACTGTCTCTCGGCTGTTCTGGCTTTACGACAAGCATTGCGGCACTCGGCGTTGAACCATGGCATAGCTGGACTCAGCCTGCAACACATCATGACCACAGGACAGTGCTTGTCAAGCAGTTGCATCATCACGTCACTGTACAGTACAGCAAGGTGGTCCGCCGACTTATCGCTGAGCTGCTCAATGTTTGAGCACAGCTGTGAAGCAGCCAGGTCACGTGCAAACACATCTTTCTCATATCCATTCCAGGCTCGACAACTGACTGGTTGCGGTGCGTCAATCGGTCTCCGCACACGAATCGTAAAACAAACGAGCGCACGGTCCGACACGAAACCGCCAACAGAGATGTCAGTGTTGGTTCTGGCGATGACGAAGTCGAGTGTATGCCAGCAGTGTGCGTGGCCGTTGTGACATGCTGAACATTGTGGAAGTAGAGAGAAAACAGGGAAGAAACATTTGCTTCTTTTTTGCCCAAAATGGGCAGTAGAACGGCAACATTACTTTGGTAATCAACAAATAAGATGTGTTCCAGAACAGTGACAACCTGGTGAAATTCCTCATCTCTTCAGGGCATCTGCCCCTCCCCCCCATAAAGGCAGTGCCTGACGAGCTTGTCATGCCAGCAACAACAGAGTGGCCACAGTTTTGGAGGGGGGGAATTCAATGACTTTCAAGTACTTTCAACTACCTCTCTTAGGCCTATTCTCATGTCATTTTACCATGCAATGTTAGATGTGTCTGGCATCATATAAAAATTTCACACTGTGGTCATGACGATTTTGAAAAAACTGAAACTCAAGAAATTACTAGACACTCTTCCATCAAAACTTTCAAGTCGCTGTTTGTTTTTCTAGAAATGTTCCAGGTCCTGGAAAAATGAAAAAATCAAGCACTTTCAAGGACCTGTGATGACCCTGACCATACCATCAATTTACTTTACAGATTCTTTACTCACTTCAATGAGTTCTGTCTAACAAAAACTGCAAGCTGGATTTACTAGAAATATTACTGCAACCTAACTGCAGAAAAAAAATCTGCACAACAATTGACATGGTGTCACATGTATCTTATACAAACTTTTCAGAATTATTCATGTAACTTGTTAAGATTTAAACTGTGTAGCAAAAGTGAGAAAAAAACAAAAAAATGTCACTTCCGTAAAGTCTCATTTAAATTTATGAATTCAACATTATGATTCTCAAATAAAACCCTGCTGATTCAAGACCATAATACACACTGACACACCTTGCTGTTTGTAGAGAAATTGCGGTAGACAGTGTTAGCACCATAAAGAAAAGCATCTCCATCATTCGTAATACATCCATCAACGATCTACACAACAAATTCCAGTCGGTCTGCAAAATTAAGCTTGACATACAATTTCTGTTTCTATTTAATAACTCTGCGAAGACAACCAGTCAAACTATGCCAACAGGCAGACTACGTTAAATATGAATTGTTTTGTACACACATAATTAAATACAATTAACACTGATAACTTCAGCAAAGAAATGGTATGCTTAAAAATTAGCTAATAAAACAAAAGAAAACCAATAGTGTGTCATACTTACATGATTTTTATTAAGAAACGCACACATTGCCTCAGCTTCGCCAGCACTTTGAACATATGGAACTCCCAGGTAGTCCAGCATTTCACAACACTGTTATATCATACGCAACAATTGTATTAACATCGCTGAAGACAAAGATAAGGTGGGCTCCAAATATTAACAATTAATCACAAGTATTTTAGAAATTTTTTGCAATGAATAAAAATGCAACTTTGAAATTTATGACTAAAGTCACTAAGAACATATTACAAAGTGGATACAAAGATACAATGACAAGCTTGTGAAAAATAATAATTTCATGCTCCACAGTCCACACAACCTGAGATACATTTTAGTCTGTCTACAAGAATGAATGAAACAAACACTTAGTAAGCTGCGTTCACATAAACATGAGTACGAGTCTGTATGGGTTCCCGTATACAAGTTCCGGCAAACACAAGCTTGCATGTATTTCAATGGTGGCCGATCACATACATATGAGTACGGGTTACCTATAAACTTCACTCGTACAAGTAGTTTCTGTGCAAGTCATGTTTTTATCCAATCCGTGCAAAGTGAACTGCCCATAAACAGCACTAATATATTAAATGTAATTTATAAAAACTGTGGCACATACTTGATGTCAAAACTGGCATCATTATAAAACTGTTCATCATTAGAAGTGCGCGGTTAGTAAAATTATTAGCGATGTGATAGAATATTGTTGTTTTAATGGCGACGCATTTTTTCGATTCGATTTAATTCAATATGGCCAACACACGTTGAGTTGTGTTGGTACAAGTGACCGTGAACATTCCACTCACACGAGTGCAGCTTCTAAAAGCCATGAACAAAAACCCAGACCCGTACTCGTACTCATGTCTGTGTGAATGCAACCTTAATGTGTCTCAGTACATTTGTGACAGCTGTCACTTACATGTATAACGCTGCAGAAGAAAAAAACATGTACACTTGTCTCGAGGAATCAACACTGTTAGTTTTTAACTAAAACAAACCATTCATCGATTGCTAAATTTTGTAATTTTAACTACTAAAAATTCCTAGTAATTAGCAGCCATAATAAAAAATATTTCCTTGGAAAAAGTCTAGCTATTAAAACTGGCAGTTAAATTGTAATGTATTCAGTCTTGAAACTGTACCTCTCTGTGGTCAGCCGTAAAATTCTTACGCCGCATTTTATGCACGTTCTGTCTCAACTCCGCACATCTGGTTCGTGGAGGATATTGCAAGGCTGCTCGTTTTCTCATAACTTCCTGCTTGAGATCAGGAGGCTCTCCCTCGATGACAATCACCGGCATAATGTTCAGCTGCAGAAGACTAGACACTCGGAAGAACAAGTTTCTACAAACGAATAAATAATAAGTCAGTCAAAAATAACACAGCAGTACACATCATTCTTCATCTTTTAATCACAGAATTGAAACCAACATGACAGGTGATAGCTGTAATTAAGCTGGGCAACATCAGAAGCAGCAATACAAATAACTGGCATCAGATATTTGACTGTTTGCGGGTGTCCTTACACCAGCTGACTGACCGTTACTGCAGCAGAAGAACACACACATACAGAGCGACCACTTTCCAAATGACACAGAATTTTCCGACTTTTCCAGTAGAGCAGGCAAAGATTCATTGATGTACTTTTTAACACTATGGTTAACAGTCATTGCTTGATGGTAAAATTAATTAATTATAAGCAGATGCTATGCTTTTAGAATTTATCACTTAAAGAACTGTGTCCAATGCTGTATTCTGTAACAGCTGCAGAATGACATGAAAGCACAGCAAGTCAAAAAAATTAATATAAATGTGAAATTATGCAATTTTTAGCAAAGTTTTTTGGCAATTTTCTATGAAAGAATTTTCTACTAACAATTCCCTGACATCTGTATAATTCTGACATTTTCAGGGTTTCTGGAGAAGTAGTGACACTGCCTACAGCACGTGTCTGTTGCACGTAGTGTCTGAAGTTTTATTGCAGCCGCTGAGGAGAGGGGGGCGTCGGCTTGATAGTCCGAAAGCTTTAGGGTTCTTTCCTACACACTTCTACAGACGAGAACTCAATCTCCACATTTCCTCTCAACTCAGTGTAAGGTTAGGGTTAGGGTTAAAGTTAGCAAAAATGCATGTTGTAGTATACACCTTCGGACAACTGAACCTTCGAACTATCAAATCTTTGCATTACAGCTGCAGCGATGGACTAGTGGTCTCGGCTACATGTGTGTAAGGGTGTCGTGTTGGTAAGTGCATGGTCCCGTGTTATAGGTGCCTGACAATGACGAATCTACAGTAGTGACAGCGCTTCATTAAATTTGAAAATGATCAATACAACCTAAGGTGTGGCTTTGTCACTCCCTTCAGCTGAAGAGTTTTAGCTTCAACAATCCATATGCTGAGATCAACGGCAATAACTTGGCCTTGTAACTCTGTCAGTCGTTTATGCTGTTTCACAGGTTCCAGTATTGTCCACAAGTCTTTGACACCCATGTCTAACACAATACAACAGTTATGCAGATTAACTGCACAATAATGCCGCAAATAATGGTAAAACATTAACATAACTATACATTACGTAAGCATTTTCTACTAACAAATTTGTGAACACCTGAAACAGCCTACCCAACTTGGTCTTATCAGCTAGCAATACAAACATGTTTAAAAACAGATCAGACCATTAAGGAAACACATAATATTATAATAAAAATTTAATGCTCCATTGCAAGAAAATGGAATCAAAGTAATACATCTAAGATTCTAATTTCTCCGCCTGCACACAAAGCCACTCTACACCAACTGCATACAGAGCCATTTCCAATGCTCGATTGTCATGTCATCAATTTGTCTAGTTAGTAACATGCTGACTTCTGTTAGAATAGCTTAAGTTGAGAAACTTTGATTAAAATTTAGAGCTGTCACAGTTGACGCGTTAATTAACGTGTTAATAAATTAACGCACGTTAAAAAAATTAACGTGCGTTAAAACAATTAACGCACATGCGTAAAAAACACGTGATAGTTGAGGATAGGAGGCTGAGTTGACCTGAGCTGTTTGCTTAGTGCTGCCTGCTGCGAGTGAACGTGGAACCCGTAGCAATTTCTCGGCTACTTAGAGAATTCCGATGCTGTACCACAGTAGGCCACCGCTATAGACCATTGCACCGAGCGACCAACATTTAACTGCAAGGATCTTCCTGTAACGTCAGATTTGTGCCTGGTTAAGTCCAAACTTCACTACTTTGATTAGTTCTGAACAAGAAGTCGTGCTGTACGGCATCTCTTTGTGTCAGCTGGAAGTTCTGGACTTGTGCAGTGCAGAGAGCTCTGTCGCTATACCTGCAGTGGACGTAGCTTGCGCCCAGTAAAAAATGGGGGGGAGGGAGTTTTGCTAAGGATGTATGCAAAATTGCTGTCACTATAGAAGCGCTGTTTTTAGCTCAAAGTGCACAAACTGTTTGTATCCCAATAGAGTCCGACACAAAATGATAGACTCTATGATGGACAAGAGATGATATACAAAATAAAAATACTGTAATAGTTAAATAGTAAATAGTCTAAATACGTTTAAAAAATAAAAAAATTCTATGTGTTTTTAAACTTTTTTTTCATTTTTCTAACTTTCTATATTCTACAGGCGGGTGCCATAAACGTCTCGGGCCCGGGGTAATTTACCTCCTACTTTCCATCTCGACGGAACTGGGTGCGTTAATTTACGCGTTAATTAATGCATTAAAAAAATTAACGCACTGCGTTAATGCGTTAAAAAAATTAACGCCTTGACAGCTCTATTAAAATTCGATTAGAACTTTGAACTAGTTTTGATTTGCTTAAAAAGAGTCACTACGAATTTAATTCTTGATTATGTATATATCACAAATTCATTTCGTGATATCATAAATTCAATTCATGATATCACGAACTGAATTCGTGATATGTACATATCATTAATTCAGCAATTCATGATATGTACATATCATAAATTCTGGATTAAATAGTAAAACAGCGTTCCATATAGTCGGCAAAAAAAATGGTACAGAAAAAATGATGAACGACAAAACAAAGCTTGTCAAAGAGGCAAAAACGACAAAGCAAGTCGTTGTTGTTGGTCCGCCTACCAAAAAAAAGATTAGGCGAAATGGGATTAAGCGAAATGAAATTAGGCGAAAAGAAAATAGGCGAAATGAGATTAGGCGAAATGCTACCCAACCTCCGCCTCACTGAGGCTGACCTCCTTTTCGCTCCCAGAGGGGCTAGATGGTGTCTGCACGACGGATTTTCCTGGGGAGGGGGCAGCGCCCCCTCCCCAGGAAAATAAAAAATGTGATGAATTGTTTCACTAGAACATAATAACTCGGTTCGGAAAGTGCACCTCAGTAATAAATTATTCAAAACTGCACAGCCCTGATGCAGCGAACTATTTTAGTGCACGTGAGATATCATTGCGCTTCGCTAAAGTGAATCATAGCGGATTTTAACAGCTTTTGATTTAAAATTTCACTCGTTGTGTGACAAATTCGGTTAAAAAGCAAGCGGCGTATGCTTCTTTCAGGTTTGTTCATCACAATGCCGTATTCTGTCAGTTATTTAGCGTTCGCAGTCACTGCAAAACTTGATCGCAAACCACCCATAGCAATGAATAGGTCCCGTGATCTTCACTCGTCCCCACATTAAATAACCACCAACTGAAATAAACATTCCACGACCTTCACCGTAGCCCACTAACTCTTAACTTCAACCCTCATATATTCAACGAACAAACTACACTGAATAAGCTACAACGACGTCAGCCGTGACCAATCAGCTGCTAACGGCTCTAAATCCATGTGATGAGCATGCGGAAAGTAAAGGATATCGTCACAATACACAAAATCTTAACGACAGCAATTCAACCATTTTACCATGAAATATAAACTTGAAAGTTTCTATATGTCCAAATGCAAAGTTAAATTCAAATTCGAAACAAAAAAAAACAAATTCCAAATTTCCCCAAATTCTGTGTTGCTATGGATGCCGCATTTCGTTACCTGCAATGATGACTGACACAAATAGCCCAAAGCCATGTAGCGATAAAGCCCAAATTCCAATGTTACGCCGACTTTCACCGAAACTTCCGCGCGAGGAAAGTCGTGGACACAAATCATGAATTTGCCACTGGTAAAAGACTTTAAAACTGAATCAGCCGTATTTCCAGCCGAAAATCAATCGGAAAAAATTCGGCTAGCCGGATCTCAGCCGAAAAAAAATGCGTCAGCCGGAGTTTGGCCATAAAAAATTCGGCTCGATATGTGTTCTACTTTGAGGTGCGCACTTGCAGTGTGCGCTGTGCAGCATGTGCTTGTCGAGACTCGGGACTGTGCTTCAGAATTAATAATGTAATCAAAAATTTCATGAAAATTTCATTAAGCTGCTGACTAAAGTGTTTGCGTTGTCACATTTTACAGAAGATGTCGTGCTCAATGCTTCAGGTTTCTACGAGTACTTTGCCTCTAGAATTTTTGACTGAAGTTCCAGTCTAAATCTGCAGATTGTCACGTGTCATTGCACAACTACGCCAACTAAACAAGTAGATTTCTGACTTCCACTTTCCAACTACTCACGACTCACGAGTCACGACTTCCAAGAACGAGAGTTGCACGAAATGAAGAAGTTTTTTGAGGTTTCACTGCTTCAGAGAACCAGCCTATTAATGATGCTGCTGCAGCCTGCAGAAGTGGCGTAGAGGTACCAGCGTACATGGAAATCAGATGCGAAAAGATGTAAATTGTTGTTTTGAGTATGTTTGATAGATTTTGGGCGAATATGTCCAGTTTTGAAGCAAGTTACGCAGTGTTATCGATGGAATGAACCATCACAATCATTACAATCACATTAACAACCACGCGAGAGTCAGACAAGAGGTGAGAATATTTTATTGTCAATAATCGCTTGAGGAGATGGAGGTGCCCCGCCCTCCTTACATCTCCCCCTCGGATTACCCCTGCCGGATATTTCCCCCTATTTTTTAAACACCATGGACAGTCTGCTGTCGCCGCCCGCATGTTTTTTACTTTCCCATAGTAGGCAATGTACGCTAGATAATAGCAGACCTTTGAAGGATTTGAAGACATGAAAGGACACAGTGACAGCAGATCTAGAGACGTTGGATCTAGAGACTTGAGTTATGCTAAGGATTTAAAAGTATAATTGATGGTCAGTTCGTGGCACTCTTGTTTAACCAGTGAAGTCCGTTTGCTATCTGGGCATCTACATAGACTCCGATCGGCTGATGCGGATCCATGTTCAGCACACAGTTTCAAGGTGCGTTGCCGTGCTACGTCAACTGCGGCAGATTTGTCGCTCGGTGCCGACCGACACGTTCAAGTCACTGGTGGCTAGCATAGTGCTAACGCGTTTTGATTACGGCAACAGCGTGCTGGTTGGTCTTTCGGTTTACCTGATCCATTGACTCCAGTTGGTGCTGAACGTGGCTGTGAGACTGACATATTATCTCCGTCGATTGGACCACATCACCCATGCTGTAACCATGGGAGTTAAAAATCCAAAAGGTCCTCTGAAGATCTTTATAGTATGCCGGAGCGAGTCCAGTACAAGCTCGCCATTCTGGTGTACAAAGTCTTGCATGGACTCGTGCCTCAATACCTTGTTCCATTTAACTAAGTCGCCCATGTACCTGGCTGATGAGTGCCGACCTCTCCATTCTGCTACGACCAACCATTTGGCAGTGCCTCCAGTCAGGTTGACAATCGTCACCAATTATGCTTTCCTGGTTGTCCGCTTATGTGGAACTACCTGCCAAACATGACATCTGTCAAGTTATTTGTCCATTTTCCACCAACGTGTCAGAGCTCATCTCTTTACTAAATCATTTCTTGGACTGTACCAGTGGATCTAGCAGTAGTTCGTATTACCTAGTATTACATAGGCCACCTTAAAAATTTTGGATTGATTAATACTGGATAACAGTCATCATGCCAAATGGAGATGTATCATCAACCAAGTAAGCAAGTAAGTAAGATTGATGCTTGCATTTATCTGTCTTTGACCTCTCACCAGAATGAAATGTATTACATCTTGGTAACTTAATTTTTTAAAACTTTTTACACATTTTGCTTATGTGTGTAAACTATACTTATTTTTGTATCTGTTTTGTTAGTGTCAAGTCATTTTTATTGTGTAACAGCATTTTGTCTGCTTTTATTAAACTTTGAATGAATGAATGAATGCATTTTTTTGTCTGTAACATTTCATCATAACATCACGGTTGTCGGATCAACGGTAGCCCCATTTCTGTCTTTTATACAGGGTGGGCCAAAAACAGACCTGTTTGAGTGTTGATAACTCAGCGATGGTTAGTGGTAGAAAGACGTGTGATACGCTAAAAGTTTCAGAATGCTGTAAAGAATAAACGACACATTTGAATAGTGAAGCATTTAAATATTCTTTGTCTAATTTGCACAAATATTCGTCACCCCTGAAATTCTGCCAAATTTGACTGTAACACGTGGATTTAACATGGATATTTGAGCTTTTATAACTTAGCGATATTTATTGATGGAAAGGCGCGTATTATGCCAAAAGTTTCAAAATTGTGTATGGAAGAAGTGTACAACTTGCGTGTCTCAGCTTTTAAACATTTTTTGCCTGATTTACACAAATCTGTCCCACCCCTAAAATCATGATAAATTGGCAGTAACACATGAATTTAAGTTGATTTTCATCCAGCATACAGTGAAATATCAACAATCATTAACATTGAGTTTAGATGAAATTCGACGGGCACATGGGATTGCAGGCAAATGCCTAATTTCAGGGGTAATGAAGATTTATGCAAATTAGGCAAAGAATATTTAAATGATTTGCTATGCAAGTTTGGCTCTTTTTGTCTACAACATTCTAAAACTTTTGACATATACATGCCTTTCTACAGGTAACCATCGCTGAGTTATCAACGCTCAAACAGGTTTGGTTTTTTGGCCCATTCTGTAGGTATCTTGGTGCAAGCTAGTGATTTAAAAAGTAGCCCAAAAAGTAGCATGCAAGGCATCAAAGCCACATTTTAGGGTGCGAATGGCAGCCAACAGTAGTCTAATTGGCACTTTTTCACCCACTTTGGCAACCCTGCATAACGTTACATTCTTTGCTTTGTTTAGCACATTTATCTTTTATAAATTACAAGTTTTCTGTGTTGTAATGTATTGGTCTTGCAGCAGCTGGTGTTGACAACATTCTCAACCATAGATGAGTCTGGCAACATTAACAGACGGTTGCCGAAGGAACTTCTGTTGAGGCATGACATTTTGTTCACATTATTCTGCTTTGTGCAAGCAATCGACGATGCAGCTAATGTGGAAAATTAATGCCGCTGTGATAAACTTGTTACCTGTTTCATTTTATCACTATTTTTACTATCATTTCTGTTAATTTTTGACCAAAAAAATCTGCTTGTGAACTGAATTGTTTTCAAACTTTGCATTTAACAAGAAATTTGAGCTAATGCTGACAAGACGTGCGAAAGCCTATAGCAGTTCCGGTTCAGTAGTGTAGCTGAAAATTGGGGTGTTCATGTTAAGTTAACATACAAAATACCAAATTCTTTATCTGGATCGCATAACGATAGTTGCGTGCAGCTGATGGTGAAAATTTGGTAATCCTAGCTTGCATCGCTTTTGACTGATCCATTCGTGTGACGGACGGCCGGACAGACAGACAGATGGACGGACAGAATTGCGATGGCTAAGAGGCGATGAAAGCAGTAGCTGCTTTCGCGCATAAGAAATAAGTCAATCAATGCAGTCAATCAGCGTTGGTTAGTGCTGCGTGTTGTAAACCGATTCCCGAGGTGGCAGCACTATGGAACAAAATGTCACAAATTACCAGGGTTTTAAAAAACCTGTTTTTTTTAAAAAAAGCCCAGCCCACTGGGCTTTTTTTAAAAAACGGGTTTTTTCAAAAAGACCCGGGCTTTTTAAAAATCCCAACTTAGTGGATTTGGGGGACGTTTTATTGCGTTTTGAGGGGTTTAAAAATATGCCGGACCAACGGGTTTTATAGGTTTATGAATAATATAATATATTATATTATACATATTATATATTAAGATGCACAAGGTTGGTGTAAACACCGAATCTGAGGCGCCGGCCGTCATTACTGTTTTGGGTCTTTATGAATTTTTTTTTAGTTGTGTGTTAAATGCTGTTCACTTCAGATATTGAATAAATATGGAGAGGAATGAGTAAGGTTCTGCAGTTGTATTTGTAAACTTCTTTTTTGCATCATATTGTTATTACTAGATCCCACTGCTAAAATATTAATAAAATAAACTGCAGCTGAATAATTTCTCTTACATTAACAATAGCTTGGAATGTCGAAATATTTGCAAACTTGTTAGGTTAAAAGTTCAGAAGCTTCAGCCACAATAAATTGAATAAAATGTTTTATTATTGGCAAAACAAAAAGTAAAGCGGACATATTTTGAGGTGGGTTTTTTCGGTGGGTTTACCCAAAAAACCACCAGGTTTTTTTGGGTATGTACCCGGGTGTCTGAACCCTGCAAATTACGCTGTAGAGTATGCAAATTGTTTCACCAAATACTGTGCATCAGAAATGTACTGAATAATAAATTATTGCGCTTACAATACAACGAAATCGTGCAGCAAAAATTTCTGTCGCTGTTTGAGTTAGACTTGCGGGAATTTGGGATAAAATACAACACCTTATTACAGTCATGCCGAAGTGCACATAGTGATAGTTCCGTGGCTTCACCTTGTGAATGATATAGACTTGTCACAGCCCAAAATTGCCAAAAAATCCATAAAACCCCCATTTTGGCGTTCAGGGGCATCCATGGTCATTGAATTCAGTACCAATCAAGAGCCAGTGTACAATTTCCTATTAGTGATTAATAGTAACCTACGCCTTATCTTGCACCATTACTGAGATACAGCGACTTATTGGCCAAAATCACAAATTGTGCTCACCCCCCTCTCATTTAGCACCCTCGTTCAGGATGACCCCCTTCGAATTTATGGAAAAGCTTTATGGTTCCTGAAACTAGAGTTTTCCGGGCAGCCAACGGTGAAGATTTGGTGATCCTAGCTTGCACCGTTTTTGACTGATCCACCCATGTGACAGACAGACAGACAGACAGAATTGCGATAGCTAAGACACACTGAAAGCAGTAGCTTCTTTCGCGCGTAAAAATGAATATTGAAATCATAATTATGACAGGCATAATAGTAATGTTTTCACAAATATAGTCATATTTCAAATTTCCGAAATATAGTATGAATGAAATATATTATGTCATCGCCTTTGAAGCTATGGCACTATACAAATGCATTATTATTATTATTATTAATGTAATTCAAATGATAAAATTAAAAAATTACTCTTACTTATTTATACTTACTTGCTAAATTGTAAAAAGAAGCAGTGCCAAAATTTCGGTAACCATAAATACCCAATATGATACCGTAAGCATTGCAAAAAAGAAGCAAAAAACCCGTAGTGACAGAGGTGTAGGGTATTAACTAGGTTACTAAATATGAAATTTATTTATTTCTTATTAGTTTTTTTGTTAGTATCAGAGCTGTCAAATTAATGCATTAATGCGTTAATAAAATCATGCACATTAAAAACTTAACACACGTTAAAATAATTATCGCATTTACCTAAATTTATGTTAATTTAGTAAATTCTGTGAAGTAAGAGTTTCAATATTCCGTTGAACTGCTGTTCGACAATTGAATGAATTCAAGTAACTAAACTGTAGTTGCCATTCTATCACTGTTGTAAATAAATAATTATTTTGACGACTGGCTAATGGATTTTTATGTTATTGTTGATTATGCGTTTAAATGTATTTTTAACTTTCTATGTTTTACAAGCACCCCCCAAATGTTGTGGGACCCGGGGTAATCTACCTCTCTCCCTTTTGACGGACCTGGGTGCATTAATAACTCGTTAATTAATGCATTAAAAAAATTAATGCTTTGACAGCTCTAGTTAGTATACATAAACAATTTATAGATTTTCTTCAAAACATTCGCTGTGAAATTGCTGTGAATTCTGTGCCAGTAATTTTTTTTATTTGCTTAATGCTGTGAATAATAAAATTTTTGTTTAAAGGTTTGTTTTGTGCTGTTGAAAGACGTTGTAATTAGTTTTTATTGCTCGGTCACATGAGAGTGGAACTATTGAATGGCATAGTTGAATAATTGTAGGATATTTTCCTATTTGGATATACTCACCCTGTGTCGATGTGCTCAAGTTTCCAAGTTCTGGAACGTTTTGGCTCTTGATGGCAGCAACTGGCAGCATGTGAACCTGTTCTCATTTCAACGTGACATCGAGGTTAACTTCAAGATGTGTTTCCTTCAAGGACTGTTTTTTTTGCCTGAGTACTACTGTTGTAAGGTGCAAGTTTAATTCATCAAATACAGATTAGTGGTGACTGGTGATAGTGATGATAGTGGCGTTGTTAAGGCCAAGTTGCACAAAGTAAAACGATATTGGATTAATAAGTGTAGAATGTATGCTAATTAATAATGCCGATCTATGGAAATAAAAACATTGCTTTGAAATAATTTCAGTAAAAATATGTTGTGCGAACACGAGTGATGTCACAAACAGTGTTTTGCTGACAGCATTTACTGCAGCGTGCATAAGTTTTATGCTAGCTGCAAGACCATAGCATTAACGCAACATTCGCACAGCGCGTGCTCAGCGCAGGGAACTCGCTTGCATTTTGGAATTGGAAGTCAGATGCTGTTGGCAATTGGTGCAACTGAAAGGGCATGCAGTTGGCCTGCTTCCGGTATGACAGTGACATCTCGAAATGCAAGGAAAGCCTCTGTCTGGTACCATGCTACATTGATGCTGCTAGCGTCAAATTTTGTCGGATGCTATGTTGATGTTAGTAGTCGTTTGTGACGTCACAGTTTTATCACAGTTGTCCACTTTGAACCTTGTTTTTACCGAATAAAGATAATCCTAGCAACAGGAAGATTAATAAATATTGACAAATTTACATTTGATGAAGCTAATTAGCGGTTTATAACAATTGCGTAAAATGGTTGGACTTTCCCTTTAAATGATAACAACTAAGTGGAGGGATTTTGGAAGACTTGAAAGCTGAGTCAGTCTGTAAGAAAAGAATCAAGTGTATGTGGAATGAAGAATACCATGAGTATGTTGCTGCTAAAAGAGTCTAAAGGGTCAATTTTTTGGTTCACTAATCACTCATTTAGGGCCGGTTTCTGTTTCTTTTAGTTAACTGATCAGTTAGCAAACCATCTGTTAACTGTAACTCGCTAGTTAAGTTTGTGCGCGTTTCTGAACAAAATCTGACTGGCTGTCAGCTAACTGAGCGGTAAACTATAGTTGCTT
>Ga0209367_1003030_pt1 | contig 22592 bp, 9 predicted proteins | sample WorMetLIZISLAND2_FD_187412 | JGI IMG/M metagenome (GOLD analysis project Ga0209367, IMG submission 187412) | Marine gutless worms symbiont microbial communities from Max Planck institute for Marine Microbiology, Germany - Olavius geniculatus... ... | reverse complement strand
CCGCAAGTGTTTGCTGTTTCAAATGATGTATAATATGCGGGGAAATGTTTAAACATAAAATTTGCCATGTTCCGATGTTCGGTGGGCATTGACTCAGATTTTGACCCATGCACGTCGTTAAAATTTCAATTTCAAATGCGTCGACAAGCCGGACAACAATGTCGCCAAGTGAATGTGTCTATTAATAACGTACGACGTACGGTTTAGCCATAATACATGCGTCACACAACACTACGACGAACAGTTTAGCCACAGTACAGCCAGCCAGCCGTGTGTTGTCGGCGTGGTTATAAATCACTGTTGTCTAGAGATGCTGGCTCTTCTACCGTCGTTTTCAACTTGTTATACTATAGTGGTTATATTATTGGAATATTGTTAGTAGTTGCAATTCGTCAACTGCCAGATCTAACGTATAATATACAGGGTGGTCCAAAAAACGAAACAAAGTTTATAGCACCATAATATTGCAACCGTACATCACAGAGTCATGCGGTTTTTAGCAAAAATTTTTTAAAGATTTTTTTTACATGACAAAAGTCAGTGTTTAAATACAGCAATTAAATATTCTTTGTTTTTGCCGCTGGCAAATAAACTATTGAAAAACAGAATTACCTTCAATGTACCTTGGTCCATAAAAATATGCCACTATTATTTTTTAATAGCTCCGTAAAACTTTGGCCGATTTCAATAAGATTTGGTATGCGACGTTAGGAAGAAACTTGACGCAAACGTCTGTAGTTTTGGCCATTTCATTTTAACATTGTCGCTACACTACCGTGTGAAATGCAAAAGTCGCAGTTTGGCCATTGACAACAATGAATTCCTACCCGGTAGCGTATGCTCGGAAATTATTGACTAAATAGCGACAAACGCAATTAGCAATTATTATCACTCAAAAAATCACACGTGTCACAGCGCATCATCTTCATTTTAGCATTTGCTCAACATGTGTGTTAAGTGGAGTTTCACAGGGCTCAGTCTTAGGGCCTCTATTATTTTTGCTGTTTGTGAATGAGTCTGCTTGGATTATTAATAGCATGATGATGTGCACTGACGACGTAAAGATATATCAAATCAAATCAAATCATTTATTTAGTCAAGCAAATACAAAGGCATTGACAAAAATGAATAATGAAAGCTTGAACAAGCGCACAAAGGGCTGCAAGAGCCTCTTACACGAACTCCAAAAGAAAAAAAAGAAAAAAACATACGAATAAGACAACACAATAAAAAGTGATTCCGAGAGTCATCAAGAAGATTTGAATAAACTGATAACCTGGTCACAGACATGCTTGTTGAAATTCCATTCAGAGAAGTGCAAGGTGACGCATATTGGCCATCAGACAAATACAACTTACAACATGACTAATACAGGAAAGACTGTACAGCTAAACCCTACCCGAGAAGAAAAAGATCTCGGTGTCTACATTGTTGGCAGCTTAAAACCAAGTCTCCAGTGCGTGAAAGCATCAAGCAAGGCCATGTCAGCAATGAGGCTCATAAAAAGGAACTTCAAAAGTGCTGGTTCTGAAGAATTTAAATTATTGTATAAAGCGTACATACGACTTCACCTCGAATATTGCATACAAGTTTGGTCGCCGTGCATGAAGAAAGATATCGAGTGTCTCGAACGAGTCCAAAGGAGAGTTACAAAATTAGTAGGAACTTTGAGAAAGAAGCTGTATGAAGAGAGACTGAGAGTTCTAACTTGAGAAAAGACCCCCCCCCCAGAGGGGACCTAATCGAAACGTACAAAATAATCACAAAAAAGAGAACATTAATCCAACTGAGTTCTTTTAATTCGCAGAAACTGGTCATGACCTAAGAGGGCACAGTCTAAAACTGTCTCAGGCAAGGAACACAAGTCGTATCCGTCGAATGTTCTTTAGCTAAGGTGTCGTGACGGACTGGAATCAACTTCCTCAGCATGTCATTGAAGCATCGTCCACCAACACTTTCACGAACAGACTCGACAAACTTTGGCAACAAGATTTGAGCATTTAAAGCAACCGCTTCTCCGTTTATCAACATACAAGCACAAGTGCAAGTACATGTCCTCCTGCAGCACAAACGCAAGCGGTAGACGTTGACACCATTTGCCAACAGCACGTTCAGTAACTGCATGACTTAAGCAGCCCACTCGCTGTTGATGTATCATTTCAGTTTGTCGACTTACAATTTTAAAATGAAAAAATGAAGCAATAAATTTTCAATGATTTTGTGGTTTCAGTAATTTTCTGAGCTGACGCATGCACTGCCTAGTATGAATTCATTGTTGTCAATGGTCAAACTCAGACTTCTGCATTTCACAAGGTAGACTAGCGACAACCTTAAGGCAAGGTGGCCAAAACTACAGACATTTGCGTTGAGTTTCTTTTTAATGTCGCATGCCAAAAATTATTAAAATTATTAAAATTGGCCAATGTTTTACGGAGCTATTTAGAAAAAAAGTGGCACGTTTTTATGGACCGCGGTGTCAAGGGTAATACTGTTTTTGCATAGTTTAATTGCCATCGGCAATAACAAAGAATATTTAACTACTGTAGGCTTATTCAAATACTGACTTTAGTCATGTAAAAAATTTTTCGAAACATTTTGCTAAAAACCACATGACTGTATGACGTACGGTTGCAAAATTATGGTGTCATTAACTTTGTGCCGTTTTTTGGACCACCAATGAATATGAATTTTGAGTATTGTTGTGTATATGACAGGGTTTTTTGGTCTGGACTTGCGTCACGGTGTTTCTTGCAATACGTAAGTCACGTTCAATTTTGTATTTTGCATTCTGAACTAAAATGCAGTATTATTTACAAGTTGGCATAAGTGATTTGTGTACTTATGTTGTAACGCTTTAATTTGCAATAATAATATCGTGCATTATACTTAACATATCTGTTTTTGGTTTATTTGACATTCATAGGTCTACAACTGGCTTGACGAGCGCTCAAAAGCGCTTGTCGTGCGGTTGTCAAGCCAGTTCGTCGAGCCAGCTTTATCGTGTAAACGGAATATTAAACATCGCTATTCGTTTGTTCGTCATGTACTTAAGATCGAAGACGGAACAGAAGTAACTATAATAATACTATGTGTATAGCTTATTTGGCTTAAATATGCTTATTTGCGTTTTTTTGCAGGTGTACCAAGGATTGAAGGTAAGCATTTTAGCCTACTTACTACAGTGTTGTGAACATTATTATTCAATCAATCAATCAATCAAAAAAATAACCATTTACAAAAGTGACCAGTGGTGTACAACACACCTAAAAACCAAAATAAAACCTAAGGATAATGTACAAAAGTAAAAACTACTCAGAAATAAAAAGCTCGTTGAAACAGTAAAGTTTTTAAGTTTCGTTGTCACGTACGTACAGTTTCTGCAGGAGCAACATAATCGCCAGCGTTTTATACATTCTAGCGATTTTATGTTTGTTTGTCTTTTTATATTATTTACGTTTCGATAGTAAAGACCATAAAAAGATGACAAACTGACTGCAGTTTTTTTCATTAAGATAACAATCACAACTTACAAGCTGGCGTTAAAACGACTGTTCGAAGTGAAAAGTTTAGAACGTCGTGTAACGTTGTAGCATACAAACAGCATGAGTAGATCGACATGTAGTTATCGAAAATTTTTGACGTTATGCCTTAAACTCAATGTCTAACTTTTTCTGATCACCCCGCATACTCAGTTACGCAAATTTCATGCCAATATATTGTTGTTGTTTTTGCGTCCAAACGGATATTGTGGATACTGCGTATAAGAAAAGCATTCGAAAATTTTGTAGACCAACATAGTTATGCAAAAGAGATATGCATAATAATTTTTTTTACTTTTCAACATAGTTTTTTTACGCGCAATGGCAGAATGCTTCGCGCGTCTTTGCCATGGCCTAGGCGTCTGTCCGTCTGTTTGTCGTCACACTGCTGTATTGTATCAAAATGGTGCAAGCTAAGATCACGAAGTCTTTTATGTGGGTGCCCCAAGAATTCTCGTTTCTTGAGACAAAATTTCATGCCGCTAAGTGAAGGGGTTCTTCTTGAACGAGGACGTCAAACAGCGGTACCCCTAAATAAAAAACGTTATTTTGCCGATATTAGCTCATGTTGTGTGAAAACGGTTGCAGATATGTATAGACATGCTGCTATCAAAAAGCACTGGTGACAGGCTTTTTAGATTTATCAACATCGATGACCTTGAACCACTTTGAACCCCCAAAAGAAGGGTGTTAGTGAATTTTTCGCAATTTTTGGCTGCAGCGCACATTTCAAGAGTGAATTGCAACGCAATGCCTGAAGATAGACCAAGACAACTGCACACGAAATTTTCAGCATTAAACGCAGATTTTAGCAGTCCAAGTGCCGACCCCCTAGGTTCAAGGAGGCTTGGTCACGCGAGCGTCAAAGAGGGGTATCGCTTTAAAAAGTAGTTATTTTACTGATATTGGCTCATCTAGCATGAAAACAGTTGCAAACAAGCACAGACATGCAGCTTATCATATCACAAGCACTAGTGACGAGCTTTTTAGGGGTGTCAACATCGATGACTTTAAATGACTTTAAACCCTCAAAATAGAGGATTGTAGTAAATTTTTCGCGATTTCGAACTGTGACACACATTTTAAGAGTGAATTGCGGCAAAACGGCTGGAGATAGACCTGGACAATTTCCGTATGAAATTTTTAACAATCTAAGTTTTGACTTCTTAAATTCAAGGAGTACGTGCATGTTTTTGCGTCACCCTGTGGACAATTACAAGAACATTCAGTATGCATTTTTGTTGTTGTTAGAATAAAATTTGCACTTGTCTTACTGCAGCCAAAAATGGAGGCAGCCTGTATGTGCTGAGTTTCATGAACCTCACGAACTTCGAGAAGGCGTTTGAACAGATCGCGATCAGTAGTTTCAAAGAGGACACTTTAGTCAGCATCACAATACCGCAGATCAACTACAACAAAATCATCTCACTAAACATATCAAACAGCTGGACATACTCTGATAACTTCATGCAGGACATCAGCGTTCCGCTAAATGTAAGTCAATTTTTACAGGGCGTCATCATGTCAGATATGCATATCCACAGACTCTTATATTGCACACATGTAGTCCCCAGATTTACGCAATATGCAGTACTGCAAGAGCATTTATATTTTCTTCGAAACATGACGCAGACATTTTTCTCTTTAGCATGTTAAAAAAATAAAAATAAACAATAAGCATACATTTGTCTTAAAGTATGATTTTAGTTAAGTAAATTGTGTCCGGAAAAAGTAACCCCCTAATCATCGTACAATAGCAATGTCAAATCTGAACAAATCAATATAAAATTTTGTACACTTAATTCCTAATACACGATGTTTCATAAAAAAGAACTTTTTTTGTTTTTTTTCATAATTCGCTCAAATGATGATCAATTTACACAAAATTTTTACCAGATCTAGCTGAAGAAATATTAATTCAAAATATTGCAACAAAATACGACAGTTGATTAAATATTTTTTGTTAGTCCTAACGTAATGCTGACATCATAGCGTGTCACGGGTACAAGCTTGATAGTCTCAACTGGTGCTGTCTATTGCTACTGTGCTCTGATGGTGAAAAATTTGGTTCGCTGATTTCAAATTTTTGAAGTTTTACAGTTGCAGTCAAAAAAAGCGTGCACAGCAATCGATTTTCGTGTCTGTAGGGATAGTTGGAATTTCACTTGTTCGAGCATGACAGTGCACTAGCACACCGAGTTTGCAAAATGGTTGCGTCTTTGGATCGCAAGACACTTGATTTCATGTCCCCATGTTGCTTAGTGCTGACACAAAAACATTTTTCATTAGCGAACCAGATTAAGTTCACCATCAAAACTGGGTAGCAACTGACAGCACCAGTTGAGACTATCAAGCTTGTACCCGTGACACATTATGATGTCAACATTACGTCAAAACCAGCAAAGAATATTTAATCAACTGCCATATTTTGTTAAAATATTCTGAATTAATGTTTCTTCAGCTACATCTGGTAAAATTTTTATGTAAATTGATCATTATTTAAGTGAATTATAAGAAAAACAAATAGGGGTCCCTTTTATGAAACACCGTGTATATTGCTGAAACGAACACCAAATTTCGTTGAAAATATTATTTGTCAGCGGAGTTATTAATCGTTGAATATCTATAATAAAATATTTTCGTTACCAATATGGCGTGACATACTGATAGTGACGTTTGTTGATGCAATCAAAGTAACGTAGGCCTAAACAATAACAAAACGTTATTTTCTGCAGACGATCGTATTTAAATTAAGCTGTTGAAACAAAAAAAATGTGGTTCTAAAACGTTTATCGCTAAATTTTCCAGCAAGCCGTGAACACCGTCAGTATTAAACAAACGGTTGTTTAATACTGGACACTACACGTTTTGGGGCGACCTCACAAAAGTATGTGTAACTATTGTTTGCATTGGCAGATTTAACTAAAATTTGACTCTTTCATTGACAATGGGTGGCGCATTGTTGACGTAAAGTTTTGCTAAAATCAGACGTTGCTTGTTAGAGTTACGCAAATGTACCAAGAAGTTTAGTGGTTTTCTTATGTAACGCCATATTGGTAACGGAAATATTTTGTTATCGATATTTAACAATTAATAACTTTGCTAAGTAATAATATTTCTTAACAAAATTTGGTAATTGATTCGGCAATTTATTGCAGATAAAAATGCGAAATTTTATTTCAATTCGTTTAGATTTTTTTGTATGATGTCTAGGAAGTTACCTTTTTGGACACAGTGTGTTTTCCAACTTTCGTAGAAATTGCTACATAATTTTCTAGCCCTTGCTTTTTACCGACTGTTAGATCATGGTTTTACTGGCGGCTGGTTGAAGGCACTGGTTGTCGAGTAAATAACTGTTTCTTGGGTTTAAAAAAGTTCTAACTAGAAGGCGCTTGTGAGAGTGCATATCTCAGCCAAATAAAGTAATTTAAACATTAGTACTACTACCACTGCTGCTGCTACTACTACTACTACTACACTTACAACTATTACTACATCTACAACTACACCTACAAAAAAGAAAAAGGAGGGAAAAGGAAGAGCCGCTTCGCGGCAGGAGAAAGGGAGGGAAAAGTAATAGCCGGCTAAGCAGCAGTTGATGCAATGACGTCATTGCTATTATGAGTCATCATGTACACACACGAAACGACAAACAAAAGGACAGACAGAACGGCCAATCTCTCAATCTCCTCTAATGTTCACTACGTTCACCTTGGTGGAGATAATAATATAATTGTGGTGTCTGTAGGTGTACAAGTCGTCGGCTATGGCAATAATCATAGCCGCTGAGAATGAAAACCGTTCCATCAGTGTCCACGCTAACAAAGCAGTTCCTAACTCGGGCGCAGGATATCTCGCGCTGGCGCTTAAAAATAAGGAAGATGACCCTCAGGAATACAACCATTTCGTTCCCGGGTGCAACGGCACGTCGTTCGTATCAGTGGTCGCAGTCAAAAATAGCACGTGCGTCGCAGTGGACAAGTACAGCTATAATTATACGGAAAAAACACGGCAACGAAGACGTTATGACTTCCGCACTTTGCAAGTACGCACTTAACATGTGCAACAAAAACGCATTATTAGCACTTGGCACACAATGACATGGAAACTACAGATTTGTCACCAAACTATGGTGTTATCACTGTGTGTCTGTGTGCAAACTATTTCGATTATTTATAAACGGAGTATTGGCAATAGAACAAAATCTGAAATCTCCATCATTTTGGAGAAGACTTGGATATTTTGTATAGGCTATCTAAGTAAATTCTTCAGGATGCAACAAAGTTAGAAGATAAAGTGCTAACATTTACTTTGCGGGGTAACCTACGCTAGCAAGTTTAAAACATATATTATCGAATTTATTTTTTTTTGTTTTAATGTTTTTAAATGCCGGGCACAGTTCAGCTCACCGTTGACGAATGTATGCGCGCTATCCAATGCTGTGAAATCTTAATAACAATAATTGTTGTGCAGGCGAACGATATGTTAAACCTGTACTCCAACAACAACGCTGACCTCAACTCTGGAGTTATTATCAGCGCCAGAAAACCAATTGCAGTCTTTGCAGGATGCGACTGTGTCTCTATTCCAGACAATACGGACTACTGTGAACACATCATGGAACAGGTAAATCACTTGTAGCCTATATACTTATAGCCTATGTTTAGTTTGTGGCCCTATACTATAACGTTCAGCGTGCGACGTATGGGCCTACATGCAACGTCCACGGATAGGCCTACCGATATTGCAACGTAGAACGTACATTCAAGCAACAGTTGCAGTATAGACGCAAACTGGCTTACACAAAATCACTAAGCACAAAACTGCACTCATTTTGTAATAACTGATTTTGTCAGTGGTGCATCTTAGTTGTATTTTGATGAATTCTTTACAGCGGTTGGGTACAGCCGTAGAAGAAACTGATTAGACTTAGGCCTACTGGCGATGTAGATTTCGGATCAGCCAGAATAATGAGATAAGGCGCCAGATGGTAGCGTCATTCTCGACGGAGGTTGGAGAGCTGTGGTCGCTTTAGTAGTTTCGTAGAGATATGAAAGGGGAAATGTCTAAGAATCACAAACTGTTTGCATATAGCGTAAAAAGTAACAGTTGTACTATGTTTTCACCCAAGTCAGTCGTTGCACCAAGTACGCGTACGGGGGTAGCGGCTTGCTTAAAATTAGCTCAAAAATTTTAGCTTTGAGTCGCACTGTGAACCATAGAAACAAGTGCTATCTGAAGCAATGTGGAACAAGTGGTTGTGCCATAAACACTGCTAAAATGTAGGCCTACATCTGAAATGTACACATGCCGCGTTAATCCGTCCAATCCCCATAGGTTGCACCCTTGTGTCGGTCGCTGACTGTCTGCGTTTTCATATTGATAGGTACCGCGCGACGTTGATCTCGGACAGGAGTACGTCATGGCATCTGTCCCCGGACGACCGTACAACGTCGGATTCACCTTCCGTATCATTGCCGCACGGCCTGAAAGTAATAGTGACTATTGGCAATACATTACGGACGTTACTGAGTATAGGTACAACAAGGCAACATTGGATCTCGAGGATACAGTGCAGCATGTAACGGCTCCTCTTAAACTGGGCAGAGGTGATTACGTAGAGTTTACTGCAGGCCGCAACGAGGACAAATTTACAGTCGTCCACGTGAAATGCTCAAATAGCTGTGAGGTGAGCAATATACGACCAGCATAATTATGCCGCATTAATACGCCTTTTATCAGTTTGTCTGTTTGATGTTTTTATACGTGCTCCTTACCTGACAACAAAAAGTCATTGAAAAAGCCAAAGATCTTGTGTAAACGTTTAAGACAGCCAGGGAAATTGATGTTGTATCAGTTTTTAGTTTAAAAGGTCAAATGTCATAGTTATCAGACATCAAAAAAGCATTACGAAAATGACGCCAGAAAATGATGTCAGTACTCGGCGTTAACATTTTTGTTTATTTATGACACGGCCTTTATAATTGGCTGTTTTATGAGTCTTAAGACTGTCGGTGGCATACGGGCTGCTAAGTGGAATACTAAAAAAACGTAGAAGAACTAGAATAGCTGTGAACGTTTGTCAGGGCAGAAGTGCTAATATTTAGTTGGATAAGTAAAAGATCTGGTTGTTGTTATGGTTAGGACTACAGTTAAAGTTGTGCAGCTGTAGGTAGACGACCGCATAACATGCCAGCATAATTTTAGTTTTATTGGTATTTTGACTATTTTTGGTAAACCACAGTTTAACACGAAACGGCACAGACACGATATACAGTGCGGTGTACCACAGACTTGAGTTTTCTGCCATTTTCTAAGCGACCTGTGGGACATTTGACATGAAATTATAGCGTGCGTTACTTACTTATTCATTTAAGCAGTAATTAACTGTCTTTAACAAACTACTTATGAATAATAAAGATAGTGAAAATTTACACCAAAACCAAAATAATTATTGTTGCTGACAAAGTGACAAAAAACTTTGAATGTTAGTTTTTTTGCATATTGTAAACTTTGAATAGTTTTCATATTTCCATACACAGGTAGGCCTAACAAACGATAACTGGAATCATTGTATAAGTAGCTATTTGCATTATGGATATTGACACGTAATAAGCCTATAAGAACGTCGGCGCGCGTTCAAGTTAACTCAGCCTACTATCTTTAGCGACTTGACTAATAGCTTATCTATAAGATACAGTATGCAGTGTGCGGCAAAAACTACAAAACTTGATTATCTTTCAAAACAGCGTAACTGTTTTATATGAAATTTTCGGCAGTTGTTAGGGAGGATATTTGCTACAGACAGATTAAGTTTGGTGCCATGGCGTTCCGACCTGCTAAGCTTCGTGTCTCTTCTGTGCAAAAAATTGCCTGCACACAGAGTGGGTTAAAATGTAAGCAAAAACTTATCTTTTGAAACAATTTTTTACTATTTATATATTTAAGTTATGCTAAGTTTTTGACACGCTTCTGGTGTTCTCAAATAAAATTAAACGATATTGTTGTAAATAGCAAGTTACACTGGAATGACGAAATATCGGTAATGTTAGCCTAAATGCCATTTAGCAGTGAAGGCAAAGCACTGGCCAAAGTTCATACCACTTCAAAGACTGCGGTTGATGAAGAATTTACTGGCAAAATTTTAGCACGAAAAGCACGAGAGCGGCAGACCAAAGCAAATACCTATAGAAAAAACATGATCACTGTGGATGAACCGGTAAGCCTACCAAGCCAGGAAGGCGAGAGACTAACACATCGTTCAACATCCCAGATATCTAAAGAAACACCATAGTGTACAGATAACTCTCCGCGATTTTGATCTAAAGTGTTTTCGCAATCATTTGAAAAACGGTTGTTGCTTATAATCGCTCGTTTCTCTTACGTTTATTTTTCGACGCTGTTAATGTTGACAGAATGTTTAATAATCACTTTATTGCAAATTTTTCATAGAATATGCTAGTGCAAAAATTTTGAAACTTGGCCGACGTTTGGGGAGGATATTAGCAAACGTTGAAGGCATACTTTTTTGGCCCACCTTGCACATAGTTTTTCCTCGCATTCGAGTGAAGAGAGTAGGCTAATTGTCGTCAGTGCAAGACACGTGCACACAGATCAGACAAGTATACGACGGAATGATGCTGCAAGCAATACATTAGGCTTCAGCGCTTGCATTAGACTAGCCTACTCTCAGCAGGCAGCCCTGCAGCAACTGGGGCGACTGAAAACGCGAGACCTGACATCGCGAGACTGGACAACGTAGCAAGGGTGGACATCGCGAGACTTGTTTCAATGTTCGAGTATCTGCTCAATAAATAAAATACGATAAAAAGTAGATGTAATAAATAAAAATAAAATAAATAAAATACTAAATACGACATAAGCACAATTATCAAGTTGTTTATAGCACAACAGTGGGTAGGCCTAATGTGACATAAACACATCCTGTAAGTGCAAAGTAAGGGGTAGTTCATAGGACGCCGTTCACAGTAGTCATAGGTGTAGTCATACACTACAGCCGGGGTCTCAAACTCATTTGGGGGTGCGGGCCACACTGCAAGATATCACTCAGCCGGTGGGCCGCATTGTTTTTAGAGACGACAAAATGCAGTAAATGCAGTAATTAATAGGCCCCTACAAATGACGGAAGTTATTTTTACAGTATACACTGTAGTTTAAAACTTCAGATTTTTCCCGTTTCCGACTAACTCTTACCGCTGATTTGGCAGAAACCAGAGAGTCGACATTAGTCTTGAAATCACGGGTGTTAGCCAATTGCAATGTTGCATTCAGACATTTACTAGCGAGTCTTGATCACAAAGCAGATTTGTTGATCTTCATTGATGAGAAGAACTGTTCACAAACGTACGTACAGCCAAACATCGCCATTAGGCTATTTCGGAGGCTGCAAAGACTAATTTTGGATACTTTTTTCTGAATAAAAAATTGTAGAAATCAGGAACATCCATATCCGTGTAGTGTACTTCTGCTTCTGCTTGTCACACTTTAAATCTAATAGGCTTATCTCCATCTGGAATTCTTCGGAGACGCTTTCTGCGTCAACATCAAATGGAGTGGCAAAGAGTGCAAACTGTGGTTTAAAATTATTGAACTCTTTAAAGCATCGCTCGAACTCTGCAAGAAATCCAGAAATGACATCTGCATAATCTTTTAGCCGCCGTGGCTTAACTTCACTTAGGCCTGCCACCTGAAGAGATGAGAAATGGTTCAAGTTGCCAGCGCCAGCGTTGGTCGCTGCCAGCATCCACTAAAAAGAACGCAAATAAGAAAAATAGTAGTTTCACTCGGTTACTGGGAAAATGCTGTAAATGAATAAAACGACTTATTTTTATCCCAAATTTTTAGAATTTCAGATAATGTGTCGCGGGCCGCAAATGACGCCTTCGCGGGCCGCGAGTTTGAGACCCCTGCACTACAGCATAGTGCGAACAGCGCTAATCAGTTATGGAGTGGGACTTCATAAGGAGAACTTGCGCTTCGTATACAACAGGCCAAATCAGTCGCAAAGACTACATCTGCAAAATTTGCTACAAGTTTTTACCAGTACTTTAGTTGTAAGCTCATACCATGCATAGAGCTATAAACAGTGCTTATACTGACTTATGTTTTTAACTGCTAGTCTTATGAATAAAAAGAGTTTTTACCGGCGCTGTTTTACCACAGTAGATTTGTGCTTTAGTAGAATTTTATTTTGTGCTTATGTATTATTTGGTTTTGTGCTGATGTAGAAAAATATTTGTGCTATCGTATCAGTCACTGCAGGGGCCTATAACTTCAACTACATGGTCTCGCGTTGTCAGGTCTCGCGATTTCAGCGTCCCCCAGCAACTGTCGAAAAGCGGCGTCGACAGTGCATGGCGGAACTGCTAAATGGAGTTTTATATGCTACACAGGGTGGTTCAAAAAAGGCACAAAGTTAATGACATCATAATTTTGCAACCGCACGTCATAGAGTCATGTGGTTTTTATCAAAGTGTTTCGAAAAAAATTTTTTTACGTGACTAAAATCAGTATTTGAATACAGCGATTAAATATTTTTTGTTATTGCCGACGGCAGTTGAACTATGCAAAAACAGTATTACCCTTGACACCGCTGTTCATAAAAACGTGCCAATTTTATTTTTTCAATACCTCCGTGAAACATTGGCCGATTTTAATAATTTTTGGCAAGCTACATTAAAAAGAAACTGGACGCAAACGTCTGTAGTTTTGGCCACCTCGCCTTAAGGCTATCGCTACACTACCTTGTGAAATGCAGAAGTCGGAGTTTGACCATTGACAACAATGAATACATACTGGGTAGTACATGCGTCAGCTCAGAAAATTACTGAGACCACAGAATCATTGAAAATCTGTTATTGCATTTTCATTTTAAAGTTGTAAGTCGACAAACTGAAATGATACATCAACAGCGAGTGAACCGCTTGAGTCATGCAATTATTGAACGTGCTGTTGGCAAGTGGTGTCAACGTCTACTGCTTGCATTTGTGCTACAGGAGGACATTTTGAGCATATGCTGATATAAAGATGATGTGGTGTGGCACGTGTGATTTTTTGAGTGATAATAATTGCTAATTGCGTTTGTCGCTATTTAGTCAATAATTTCCGAGCATACGCTACCGGGTAGGAATTCATTGTTGTCAATGGCCAAACTGCGACTTCTGCATTTCACACGGTAGTGTAGCGACAGCGTTAAAATAAGGTGGCCAAAACTACAGACGTTTGCGTCAAGTTTCTTCTTAATGTCGCATGTTAAAATTATTTAAATCGGTCAATGTTTCACGGAGCTACTTAAAAAATAATAGTGGCATGTTTTTATGGACCAGAGTACATTGAAGGTAATACTGTTTTAATAGTTTACTTGGCAGCGGCAAAAAACGAAGAATATTTAATTGCTGTATTTAAACGCTGACTTTTATCATATAAAGAATTTTTTTCGGAACATTTTGCTGAAAACCGCATAAATCGGTGATGAACGGTTGCATAATTATGGTGCCATAAACTTTGTGCCGTTTTTGGACCACCCTGTTGTATGCTAAGGCTGGGTGCGTGCATGTATGTGGGTGTAGGTATTCCAATACAATCCGAGTGACGCAGTCGTGACCGTGGACGCGGCAAGACGTTCAGATCCAGCGATGGTGCTTGTACCGCCGAAGAACAAGTACACCAAAGACATAACGTTTTTCGCCGGCGACGTCAACGATGGCGGAACTGTCACCAATGCAAGAAACTATCTCACAGTGGTGGCGAAAAATGTAGACGAATACACCATAACACTGGACGGCACATCTATTGGTCAGTATGCAGTTAAGCTTTGAGCTTCATACTTCACTCACCGCGCGTACACGTGTAGCCCGTCTGACAAAAACTTGACTTCTGCCTTGTCGCTGCCAGTGAAACATACAGGGTGGGCCAAAAATAGCACAATTTTTTTACGCCAATAACTTCATCAGATATTAACCGATTTTCAAAAATTTTTTTACTGTTGGAATCAGGAAAAAATTGCACTAACACTATCACTAAAGATCCAACCACACCTCAAGTGTGTAGCTACATTACCGAGTGAAATATCAGTGTCTTAAAAGGAACAATTGAAAACAGTGCGATATCTGTAACAACAGAATGTAAGAAATCAACAGAAACAACCTGTTTATTGTCACAGTTATTGTCTGAAGTAACTGTCACATTACGAGGTTTTACATTATGTGTCCGCCTTGCTGCTGGACTACGTCACATGTAGGCCTACACAAGCCGACGCCACTGACCAATGGCGCAATCAACCAAACCATGCGACAGTTTGCCCCACTCAGTGACGATTGCCTGCTTCAGCTGGCTAATTGTCGTGAATTGTCGACGTTGATAATCTATCTGTCAAAGAGCCCAACAAACAGCATAATTGACTGGATTTAAGTCTGGGTTGTATGGGGGCCACATGTTAGGCTCGATCAAGGTTGATCACGCAATTGGTCAGTGTCGTCGCCGGCTTGAGTGCGATGTCTGACATTTCACAAGGTAGTGTAACGACATATATAAGGTGTGGTGGAATCTATAGTGACAGTGTTAATAAAAATTTGTCTCTGATTTTAACATTGAAAGAGTTGTGAAAATCGGTTAATATTTGATGAAATTATTGGCGTATAAAAATTGAGCCAGTTTTTGGCCCACCTTGTAGACCGCCGACCACTTTACTGCGTCCTGTTCTATTTTGTTCTGCTGCCTTCATCTTCCTTCAGCTGTACTTAAAACACGCTGTACTCATATATTTTTTCTAAAACTTTTTTTTACTGTTTCTTAATTAATCTTTTTCTTTCGCTGTAACTTACTGGCGTGTCCACTGTGGTCCCTGTATATTTCCATATCTTTGGATAAACCCGAGTTGAAACAGTGACCAACAAATCAGAATATAAACAAACTCTATTACAATCTCTATCATCTCCGCCAAATTGAACGTAGTGAACTAGCGGGGATAAGGTAATCACTTTGTGTGTGTCTGTATCAGTGTGTCTGTGCTTGTCAGTGACTCATAATGCGTGATGGCATTACTAAGGCGTGGCGTCACAATAGCAATAACGTCATTACATCACCAGCAGACTGTAGTAGTAGTTGTTGTTGTAGCAGCAGCAGTAGTAGTAGAAGTGTTTAAATTTCTGCACTTGGTGAAGATATGAACTCTAACGAACGTTTTCTAGTTTGCTAAGTTGTTACGTTTCGGCAACTTCTGTTGTTTTATTCGAAACGATAATTTCCGTTCGCCGTTAGATGTCAACATGCGAACAAAGGCAAACGGAAATTATTTTTCAAGTCAGTGGCGTAACTTCAGATTTCGGGCTCCCTGCAAAAAAATCATCCAAGACCCCCTTTTCTTTTATTCCCAATTTTTCACGCTTCCTGCCCTTCTGCCCTTTCTTTTTGTCCCTTTGTTTTCCCTTCTACTTTCTTTTCCCTTACAAGTAGTTCAACTCAATGCAGCTAGGAGGTCTGGGGAAGCGCTGTGAGCTTTCCTAGCGGGGTTCGAAGTGGAGCCCCGGTCAAAAACGTATTTTAGAGCTTTTTGGCGCTTCAGAAACCACGTTTGGTGACATTAGATTTTTTTTTGCTGTGTGAAAAAAAATTAACACCATTATTTTGGGCCCCTTAAACCCGCAGGCCCCCCGCATTGCGGGGTCTACGGGGTCAGAAGTTGCGTCACTGTTTCAATGAACAGCAGTCAGCTAAACTAAATTTTAACCTAAATTTTTGTTAAATTATTAGTTGCTTGTTTAGTTAACTAAACTAACAAGTAATTTGAGCAAAGCTCATAAAACGCGCGACAGCCTATAGCAGTTTTTGTTCGCAGATTGCCCTAGCCTTAGTGCCAATAGCGGCAAAATAACGACTTTTTGTGGGGGTACGGCTCTTTGACACCCTCGTTCGAGGGGAACCCTTTCACCCATGGGCACGAAATTTTGTCACTAAAAACTAGACTTTTGGTAGCAGCCCACTTTGAAAACTTTGTTATCCTAGCTTGCATTGTTTTGATAAAATTCAAGGGTGTGACAGACACACGGAAGGATGGACAAACAGACAGACGGACGCCTAGCTAGACTATGGCTAAGAACGCGCGAAGCATAGCTGTCGAGCGTAAAAAACTAAAGTTGACAGTTTTGAGTACTTTATGAAACTACAGACACCAGGCTATCATAAAGTAAAAACTCTCGAGTCTCTACATGTATCTCACCTAGGCTTTAATCGGTACCGGTTCGTGACAGACGGAAAGACAGACCTACGCGCTTTAGTCGTGCAGACGCGCGTTAAAACCATTTCAATTGCAAAAGCATCCTCCTAGGAGTGAGTTGGTTAATGCCAATTAATACACTCAGAAATTCAACTTCGCAGTGGCAACAGCCTGAAACTGAAAGCAAGTAAAGTAACGAGTACACTAGAATGAAAGCCAGATAAGCGACAAAGCCGTATATCATCTGTATAATTATAACTAGAAAGCAGTCATAGCCCGCATACCTCCGCAAAGGCAATGTTGTTCGCTAGGTGAGAGCACCATCTTCGGTTTGCCAGCGGTTCCCTTATGCCCCATCGAAAGTAATGGTAACGAAAATTTCAAAGTGATCCAGAATCTAGGATTCCTTCCGGATCACCCCCAAAATTGAATCGCTGGTAGTTTCTGCCATTCCCGACATGCCCTCAGAATTTCAGAAAGATTCGTCCATAACTTTTTGAGTTATTTTGCTGACTCACAGAGAGACAAAGTTTGGCAAAAACATTACCTTTTTGGCGGAGGTAATAATGCTGTGCTGTAACAATAACTAAAAATTTGGGACCGAGCCCACCGTTAGCCATTGGCGTAGCAATGGAATGCGGGGTTTCGGACGAGCGGGATGACAGCTAGCGGCATACGGATGAAAACTTTTTGCTGTTGATAAGCCAATAAATAACATAGAGCACTTGAACACTGAACACGTTTTATCTTTCCAGATAAAAAAACTAGTACGGACGTACACCCCTTGAGGGCAATCATATATCATTTCGTTGCAGATAATCTTGCTGGCTTCAAAAAGTGGATTAAACTAGGCGACACAAACGACACGATAAACGTGGCAGTGTTCGACGACTACGGCCTGAGCATCAGTCCCGGCTTTCACACGTTGTCTACAACCACTCCGCTTGTCAACGACAGCTATTACAACGCTTTCGTCTTCAATCACGGACCCAATAACACTCACACGTCCCATGCATACCTGGCTGGATATGACTGTAAGTACGACAGAACGTACGAAATAGTTGTCATGTCATGCGCTTAATGATGTTCCGCATTTAATCATTTAATCGCGCAACTATTTTCACTTTGCCGCATTGTGTCTGTCTGTCTCTCCGTCCGTCAGAAACTACTAGGACACTTAGCTGAATTCAGGCTAATTCTTATACTTTAAACTGACTGACCGATTAGTTGACGTTAACTAATTGAAGTTTCGAACTTATGGTGCTAAGGATGGCGACTACAAAGACAACGATGATAGAACAGTTTTACTATACGCATTTAATTGTACTTTATTTTGTTTTTTTTTGTAAGAAAAGTTAAAGATGCCATAACAAAGGGTGGCTTCAGACGTTTTTTGACGTTTTTCACTGCCCCCAAAACTACTTACAACTTACGATTGGTATCATGATAGACAACCGGCCTAAAATGCATTGACTGCAAATTTATTTAAATATTGTCGGATTAGTACACTGTACAGACATTTTCTTTCTAAAAAAGCGTGCGAATTTACCCCTCAAGTTGGTGTATATTTGAACAATAACAGTTTGCGCTAGGTACGAATAAAATGTTTACATATGGTGAATTCGGACACACATGTCAGTTTGTTTTCAAAAAAGCTTTGCAAAAATGTACATCATATGACAGTACTAGTCAGTAAAAATCGTCATGACTGCGCATAATATATCGACGTCAAACTGTTAAGTACGGGGTTGATTCATACACCAATTTTTGAACAAATTTTTGAATGTTATTGTGTCTGTCGTCCATCTGTCTGTCTATCGTAGGTAACAGATAGACCCTGGCTAACGGGTAAGTCTTGGGGGGAAACTTTTACACGAATAATAATCCATGTGCCGAGGTTTTTTGCGTGCAAAATTTGGAAAATGCAGTGCAAGGAAAAACATTTTCAAATTTGGGGTTAAATGAAAGAAATAGAAAAATAAGAGTTTTTCAAGCGAAAACTGGCCATATCTCAGAAACGGTGAGAGATACGGCCAAGATTTGCTATTAATCACCAATAAAAAATTTCGTACGCTTTTTCACATGAGATAAAAATTATCGACCTTGAATGATCTTAAAAATCATTACGCGCTTTTGTGGCTAAACGGTATGTCGTATTCAGAAACGGTGAAAAAAGAGCCAAGGTTGCCACTGAACACTAATTGAAGAGTCATTACGGACTCCGCTGTGCCAGTTGTGCGCTATTGTGTGCAGAGCGATGTCGAGCTCCTATAGGCTGTCAACAGTAAACATGTACATGTATCCATGCGCTCCGAAACGGTCGGCTCTTTCTAGCGACAGCTGAGCTTTTTATTCTAAATGTTTATTTATCAGAAATATTTGTTCTGCGAATACTTGCCTTGCAACATAGTGGGTGTCAGTAAAATAAGTAAGTGTGAAATGTCGTGAGTCTTGTGGCACTACCTAGTAAATTTTGCGAAGTAATGAGTAATTTGTTTTTATTTTAAAAAGTTTTCATTAACAGTTTGTTCGAAATCACCTCACGGTCTTAATTCCCTCTATTTTAAAAGTCCGCTTCTTACATGAGTCCGAGTCGTGGTAGCCATAAACGGTTTACAATCTCGGAAGTGACAGCTGAGTAGTATGAGCTAATGTGATAACGCACTTTATATTGGGCGACTATCGGGCTTTTTCGTTAGTAGGCCCTAGCCGCAAGGTTGACTTAACCACTGCGACACGTAATTTTCGGCGTGAATTGAAAACATTTATGTTTCGTCGGTCTTACGACACTGTCGACCACAAAGTTGATAGCCAATCTGCTTTTTCTTTCATCGCTTCAATTTCCGGTTTTTGATTTAATTTTAGCATGTTCAGATCCTGTATACCCGTAGTCTAGAAATGCGTTGCACTGAAATCACGTTAAATCTTATCGATGTGATAAGATTATGACTCATTGCGTGTGCCAGTGGAAGGGGGTAACCCGGTGGGTCCGTGGTACGACTTCAGTTTGCCTCGTACTGAACCGCCTACGACCGCAGCACCGGTTGAAGAAACAACGACAGCAGCGCCTGATGACGGTTAATAGTTTCGCATCATTCATTATAGCTCACTGCGTTAATACCTGAATAGTTTCAGAGTTCTCTGCTAATGTATGTAACTTATTGTTTTACGTTGTATTTCAGCGTTTTTATTTATGGGCTTTGAGCCTGCCATGTATAATAGACCTAAATGGAAGAAAATGAAAAAAATAAACTACGACAACATAACTGCAAGTTCTGCGATGTTAAAGGTCAGTTAAAACAGCAACAAACAAAATTGTAGTTAATTTTCAGTTACCCCTGTTTTTTGGGGCTGGGCAATCTGATAATGCAATTTAAATTTACCCCCGAACGATCCCTGTTGTCATGGCAATCAAACGTTGTAGTCAAATACAAAATTGGCTATAACTCGGTTTGTATAACAGCTATCAACCAGGTCTTTGCGTCAAAGAGGGGTTTTTCGTGGATTAGCAATTGAATGATGCCATTAAAATTTTACCGCGACTGATCCTTGTTGCCATGGTAACGAATTTTAGGACAAAATTTACTATGACTGAGCGTGCGTAACAGATATCACCAAGATTCTTGCACTGTATAGGGGGTTTACAGGGTCACGCTAATGAATGGTGTTATTAAAATTTTTCTACGACCAACCTTTGTTGCCATAGTAACAAATTTTGCGTTATAGTCAATTTTGCTTGTGTAAGTGATATCACGTTTTCAGAATATCTCTAGAAAGTAATGAACACTGGTGCAAGGATCTGAGTCACAAATTTTGTTACAGTGGCAACAAGGGTCAGTCACGGTAAAATTTATATACTTCTTTATTTATCATGAGAGGTAGCAAACAAATACAAAATAAAAGAAAAAAAAACTTAACTAATTACAGTTATTAAAAAAATTCAATGGCACCATTCATTAGCGCGACTTTGTAACCCCCCCATTTGGTGCAAGAATTTCGGTGATATCTCTTACGCAAAGTGGTACATTATAGTCAATTTTGTCTCAAAATTCATTGCCATGGCAACAAGGGTCGTCGTCGTAAAATTTAAGTGGCACCATTTAATTGTTCATTCGTGAAAACCCCCTCTTTGACACAAAGATCTCATTGATAGCTGTTATACCAGCCGAGTTATAGCCAATTTTGTATTTGAATACAACGGTTAATTAGTTACCGTGGCAACATGGATTGTTCAAGGGTAAATTCAAATGACATTATCAGATTGTCCGGCCACGAAAATAAGGAGTAGGTAAAAACAACGTGCAAGTGTTTTTTATGGGGACCGAGTTATACCGCTTTGGCGTTTCAATAGGCCGTAATGCCATTTTTAAATATGGGCATAAAAGGGGAAATTATCAAAATTTTAATCAAAAACATACAACTGTTTATGTATTATAAGATTTAGTCTACCACTTTATCAAGTCAACCTTTATGTGTAGTGAGGGTTAAACGAATTCATATTTATCAGGTTTTTGTTCTTGGACTAGTCGTGTTTTTTTCTAAATTAATGTGCCATTTTTTAAAATTGGTTTAGGCCTGTGGTCAATATGTCTAAAATGTCAGACAAAATGATTAGTTTTTATTGAGTTATAGTTATTTATTTTGGGAGCCACTTTTCACTTTTTATTGGGACACAGTGTAAGGTAAATGTATGTAATATGGACACCTTTAAAGAAAATGTTATCAACCGGAGCCGCGTAATTACATTTATACAAAGTTTTGATTTTCTAGGTTAAAGAGCATCATCCTGTATTTTATGTAGGTTATTTTATGGTCATTATGCAACACAAAATTTATGCTTTTAGCGATAAAAAAAGAAGATGACCAGTGTCCATATTATATACACCTGTATGCGATATGGACATGGGTTATGTTAGAAAACTTTAGAGTTGCACAATTGTATACCTGTATAGCTCTAAACGGACTGCCGCATAATAGCAGCACTGGGTCGATTATTTCTATAGTCTAAAAACGGAATTTGTAATTATCGGTACGTTTTTTGATTTAGTGATCATTCAAGTCATTTGATAAATAACTCGATTACGAGGCGTAAGGTAGTTGTATGTAATATGGACACCTTGAGGAAAATCTTGTCAACTGGAGCAGCGTGTTTACATTTCTACAAGGTTTTTGTTTTCTAGATTGGGGAGCATGATCTTGTATTTTGTCTAGGTTATTTTATTGTCATTATAGAACACATAATTTGTCTTTTTAGTGACTGATATTTAAAAACAAAGTCTTTGATGTATGTAATATGGACACTGTCCATATTACACATTATACCAGGTGTCCATATTACATTCGTGTCCTCTATTTTATATACAAAGTGCGCCAAAAAATTTTACCCCCTAAGATTTTCTAATAATTTTTCCAAAACGGCTGAGAATTTTTAAACAAAATTTTACACGCTTATTTTTCATTCAGATATACGCTAACCTGCCAAACGTTATTCAATTATCTCTAACTTTGACAAAGTTATGCCGTATTAAGCGCGACCACCCACCGAATTTTTACATTTTACAACACGTCCATCACGAGTTTTACTAACTGGCGATAAACAACAGGTTTAAAACAGAAATAATTGACATTTTATGAACCAGCACACAGTTCAGTTAACACATTTCAGTACGAAGTTCACATCGTATGCTCAAAATGTCGGCCACTGGCCGAAACGCATGAGTTCAGACGTTTGCGAAAGTCGCTGATAGCTTTATTGATCGTTGTCTGTGGCAAGTCGTCCCAGATCTGCTGCAACGCACTTTTTAGCTCTGGAATGGTCT
>Ga0209367_1003029_pt1 | contig 22608 bp, 17 predicted proteins | sample WorMetLIZISLAND2_FD_187412 | JGI IMG/M metagenome (GOLD analysis project Ga0209367, IMG submission 187412) | Marine gutless worms symbiont microbial communities from Max Planck institute for Marine Microbiology, Germany - Olavius geniculatus... ... | reverse complement strand
GCCCACGGAGCTCGGCAATTACGCGAGGGGAAAAAAGAAAGAAACCGCAGCAATTCATAAGTCCGCTCTGCAAGCTATCGCTTGCGGGCAGACTAATAAACCGCAGCAATACATAAGTCCGCTCCGCAAGCTACCGCTTTCGGACGGACTAACTAGAAATTTGGGGCAAAGCCCAACGTGAGTCCGCCCGGCGCCCTAAGTCCGACTGGGAAAAATTCGGGAGGGGGGTAAAATTTGCCCGGCATCAAAGTCCCCTGGCGAGAACACAAATGCATTGGCATACGCTGAACGCGCATTGTCGACTTAGGGTAGGTCAACATAAACGCTTATAACTTGGTTTGTTGTGGACGGAATTTCACAATTTTTTTTGTTTAACGCCGAAAAGATCGTTCTCGTCAACGACGTTTGGATTATGTCGCTATCTTCATCGGTTCCAAAGATATTTGCGCTCAAACTCGAAAGTTGTCGTAAAACGTACTAAATTTTGCACGTTCTTTGCACTTCCAAATTTTAAGGGAGCGGTGTCCCGTAAAAGTTGTACCTGCCTTATCACCCCCATCTAGCAGCACGTTACGTGGCAAAGTCTCATGAGGCTACTCCTTTTGGCTCCAAAGATATTTCGTCCAGTACGCTACATTTTAAGCCAATTTTTGACTCCTTTTTAAAAAAAGTTGCAAGGGAGGCCTCCGTCTTCGGTGGCGGGTGCGCTAGTAAGACTTGGTCATTCTCAAGCGCGTGTAAAAATTTGGGAGCGCAGCACCCCTTAGGGGTCGAAATATGGTCTTTAGAATAATGCGTTTTCGGTGGGTACAATTCCACATCTAGATCTCCAAGGTCACTGGACCGACCTTCACGGGACTTGTTCGCCTAACGCAAGAGGAATCGCTGTCAAAAGAGTAACTCACCGATTTTAAATACCTTTATTCGTTCCGGAGATATTCGCCGCCGAACTTCGAAGTCGACCGAATTCGGGCAAAATTTTGCATGTTTTTGTCCCTTCAAAAAATTTTTTGGAGAAGATACTCCAAAATTTTGGACCGGGATTATAAAATCGAACGTAGCACCCAACACCGTGCAAAATTTCGCGCCGATCGGCCAACGGAGCTCGGAGATTACGCGAGGAAAAAAAATAATATGGTCTTTAGAATAATGCGTTTTCGGTGGGTACAATTCCACATCTAGATCTACAAGGTTACTGGACCAAACTTTACCGGACTTGTTTCGCTAACGCAGGAGTAATCGGTGTCAAACGAGTAACTTACCGATTTTGAATATCTTCATCCATTCCGGAGATATTCAACGCCGAACTTTAACGTCGATTAAAATCGGGCCAAATTTTGCATGTTTTTTGCTCCTAAAACTTTTTTGGGGGTGCGCCGTCGTAAATTTTAGACCAGTGTTATAAAATTCAGCCTAGTTCTGGCCATCGAGCAAAATTTCGCGTTGATCGTTTGACGCATCTCGGAGATCTCGCGTTGAAGAAAAAATTTGTAGCAAAACATAAACAACCTAGAAATTTGGGGCAAAGCCCAACGTGAGTCCGCCCGGTGCCCTAAGTCCGACTGGGGAAAAATTAAGGGGAGGGGTAAAATTTTCCCAGCATCAAAGTCACGTGACCCGAACTCAAATGCATTGGCATACGCCGAACGCGCATTGTCGACTTAGGGTTATTCAACATGCGCGCTTATAACTTTGTCCTTAGTGCACGAAATTTAACAATATCTTTGTTCAACGCCGAAAGGATCGTTCTCGTCAACGCCGTTTAGATTTTATCGCTTTCTTTATCGGTTCCAGAGATATTTGCGCTCAAACTCAAAAGTTGTCATAAATTGCACCGATTTTGCACGTTTTTTGCCCTACCAAATTTTAAGGGGGCGTTGCTTTCAAAAGTTTTAAGCCAATTTTGACCCCTTTTAAAAATATTGTAAAACGGGCTCCCGTCCCCGGTGGAGGGTGCGCTGGTAAGACTTGGTCATTCTCTAGCGTGTGTATTTGGGGGCACAGCACCTCCTAGGGATCGAAATATGGTCTTCCGAAAAATGCGACTTATGGTAGGTCAATATGCGCGCTTATAACTTTGTTCGTAGTGGACTGAATTTTAAATTTTTTTTTTGTTCAACGCCAAAAAGATTGTTCTCGTCAACGCCGTTTGGATTTTGTCGCTATCTTTATCGGTTCCAAGATATTTGCGCTGAAACTCGAAAGTTGTCGTATAACGTACTAAATTTGGCACGTTTTTTTGCCCTCCAAAATTTTAAGGGAACGGTGCCCCCAAAAGTTGTACCCGCGTTATCACTCCCATTTAGCAGCACGTCACGTGGCAAAGTCTTATAAAGCTACATTTTCTTGCTCCAAAGATCCTTCGTTTAATACGCTACATTTTAAGCCAATTTTTGACTACCCTTTGAAAAAAGTTGTAATAGGGCCCCGTCTCCGGTGGGTGGTGCGCTAATAAGATTTGGTTATTCTCTAGCGCGTGTAACATTTGGGGCGCAGCACCCCATAGAGGCCGAAATATGGCCTTCCGAAAAATTTTATTTGGGTGGTTACACATTAGACGCGTAATCTCTGGACTAAAGTTTACACAATTTTTAATATTCAACGCGGAATTAACCATATTTGATAACGCCGTTTAACGCTTGTCGATATCTCTATCCAGTTCAGGGATATTTGCGGCCAAACTCAAAAATTGTCGTAAAACGTACTAAATTTTGCAGGTTTTTGCCTTGCCAAATTTTAAGGGAAGCGGTGCCCTCAAATTTTGTACACGCGTTATCACAACCATCTATCAGCACGTCACGTGGCAAAGTTTCATGAAACTACTTTTTTGGCTCCAAAGATCCTTCGTCTAATACGTTACATTTTAAGAAAATTTTTGACTCCCTTTTGAAAAAAGTTGTAAGGAGGGCTCCCGTCCCCGCTGGGGGGTGCGCTAGCGCGTGTAAAAATTTGGGGGCGCAGCACTTCTTAGAGGCCGAAATATGTTTTTTTCCGAATAATGCGCTTATGATGGGTACGATTTCACATCGAGATCTTCAAGGTCACTAAACCGAACTTCATTGGACCTGTTTCGCCTAACGCGGGAGAAATCGCTGTTGAACGAGTAACTCACCGATTTTGAATATCTGCATCCGTTCCGGAGACATTCGCCGCCCAACTTTGAAGTCGACCAAAATCGGGCCAAAGTTTGCATGTTTTTGGCCCCTAAAATTTTTTTGGTTCGGCTTCCCAAAAATTTCGGACAGGGATTATAAAACCGAACATACTTAGGAGCATCGTGCAAAATTTCGCGGCGATCGGTCCACGGTGCTCGGAAATTACGCGAGGGAAAGGAAAGAAAGATTAAACCGCCCCAAAAATTAAGTCCGCTCTGCAAGCTATCCCTTCCGGGCGGACTAACTAGAAATTTTGGGCAAAACCTAACGCGAGTCCGCCCGGCGCCCTAAGTCCGATTGGGGGAAATTAGGAGTGGGGGTAAAATTTCCCCGGCACCAAAGTCACGTTGCCCGAACTCAAATGTATTGGCGTACGCCGAACGCGCATTGTCGACTTAGGTTCGTCAATATGAACGCTTATAACTTTGTTCGTAGTGGACGAAATTTCACAAAATTTTCTTTGTTCAACGCCAAAACGATCGTTCTCGTCAACGCCGTTTAGATTTTGTCGCTACGTATATCAATTCTAGAGCTCCAGAGGTTACTAGACCAAACTTCACCGGACTTGATTCGTCTAACGCTGGAAGAATCGCGGTAGACGGAATGACTATCCGATTTTGAATATTTTTATCCGTTTCGGAGATATTCGCCGCCGAACTTCAAAGTCGTCCGAAATCGGGCTTAATTTTGCACGTTTTTGGCCGTGAAATTTTTTTGGGGTGTGACCTTCGATATTTTAGACCGGCATTGTGAGGTTGCCTTATGAGACTTGATTCTAGGCCTACGACAGACTTAGCTTACACTTAACTTAGGCCTAATGCTTAAGTAAATCGACACCAAAAATAAAAATAAAACGGTAATGCAATTTAATTGCGAACATATATACAGCAAATAATAACAAAAGAATAAACACATGATTATACAGTTTCAATCGTCTAGTAGTCGCAGCTGCAAATCTAATCAAACAGTTTAATCAATCAACAGACTGTTCAGTTTCACTGTTATGCAAGTGATATCGCAAACTTTAGTATCAATTAATCAATTACACAGTTACGCAGTTACACACTACACAATCCAAATCAACAGTTACGAAATCAACAGTTACGAAATACTCAATAGAATCAAATATCATATGAAACAATCACAAATAATCTACACACAACAAAGCCACATAAAAAGGGGCTCAAATCCAGACTATTCAATGTCAAAACTCGCACAGGAGTCTCTTTCCCTCGTTACACCACTATCGGGATTATTCGAGTACCCTGTTACTACCGTTACTCTAGGGATCCACACAGGTCTTTCAATCCAAGCAACTTTACATCTAGGGTCTACACAAGAACCCTATTGCTAATACAAAAGCCAAATCAAAGGCTATACGATCTTAGCATTTACGCATGCCATCACACACAAGACCTTTCTGGTCCGTTTCAGAACAACAACTGTTCTCAAACCCGTCAGAACTACAACTGATTCAAACAACTCGTTTGCGCGCTGCAGATAAAGCGACAATCTAATTACTGCTTGGCCTAACCAATCACACGCACAACATTCAACTCACGACCTAATTAAAGTGGCGCTGAGTCTACAACTCGGCCTTTGATTGGTAAACACCTATGAACTGATGCTGACAGGTAAATGAAATACCGTTACATAACGTAAGTCAATACAGCTTACGATAACTTTTATTTACAGGCCAACACCTAGTCACACACGGGCAGGTACAGCTAACAATACAACGACAGTGACATGCAGACACACTGGTAGACGAACTCCGGCTACGCTAAGACAAAGTCGCTATAAACAACAACCGCCAAATAAATCGACAAATATATACAAACACACAGCGAAAAATACAGACAGCACGCCTATTCTGACGCGACAATCAATCGACGACTCGATTTCTCACAAGTGTCATACACATACCGGCAGCATTATCCCAATCCGTACCCGGTTTCAGACAACAGGCCTACACTCATTGGCTACGGCTTGCTGATCAATATTCATTAGTCGTATCTGACATTTAAAGTAAATAAGTAAACTAATTGGTTGCCTAGTCACATTAGGCCTACCTATATCTTCCTTCGTTGAATGAAATAGTTTTAAAACGCGGAAAAAATAGCATGATGCCTATATAAGGCCTAATGATAAAATTTAGCAAATGCACATGGAGAATTAGCAGCTGTAAACTATTGTTGTAGTCATGCACGTCTGATGACTGCAGTCTGTGGCACTGGCATTCTAGGAAGTGACTGCACTGTGTAAAGATACTGAGCTCAATTTGCTACACTCGATGGCATGCATTATGCACTCAGTAAGATTTGGTAGTCACTGTGGTTTTATGCATTTTCTGAACATTATCCCTGTAATTGGTACAATACTTAAGCCTATTCAAATATATACAACACACCTAGTTACGTCATATATTACATAACTTGCCAAAAATTAATGATCCATATTATGTAGTCATTGTGTGGATCAGAATTGGGCCTATTATATAATTATTCTCAGAAGTTGTGGAGCTCCGGATAATTAATGACGACGATATTCCATGCACTAATCACAAGTGCCATGTAATAAACACAAAAATATCACAAGCTGCTACACTGGTGCCCTGCCAGTTGATGCACCGTTTAATATGACTGATCCTGAGTAAAAATTAATTGCATTATCTCAAGATTAGCAAAGTTAACAAATACAAAAAAAGTGTTCAACACTTAGTCGAAAAAAACTTAATCAAACAACCTATTGACTTCCTATTAAAACAACCAATTAACTCCTGGCTAATTTTCACAGCCCTACCATGTAATAAGTAATAGTGTCATCTTTTTTAAACATGTTCATTAAAAACTTTATGTTTAATGGTTAACTCCTACAGCTTTGCCACATGACTAGCTAACACGAAACATCAAATCAGTGTACAACAAACATGACACAATAACTACTGATTAAAATTGTACAACTCACTGGTTTCCAAAAATTATACAAAACTAGAAATTTGGGCCAAAGCCCAACGTGAGTCCGCCGGCGCTCTAAGTCCGACTGGTGTAAATTGAGGGGGGGGTAAAATTTTCCCGGCATGAAAGTCCCGTGGCCGGAACACAAATACATTGGCATACGCTGAACGCGCATTGTCGACTTAAAGTAGGTCAACATAAACGCTTATAACTTTGTTTGTAGTGAACGGAATTTCACAAAATTTTTTTGTTTAACGCCAAAAAGATCGCCTTCGTCAATGCCGTTTGGATTTTGCCGCTACCTTCATCATTTTCAGAGATATTTGCTGTTAAACTCAAAAGTTGTCGTAAAACGTACTAAATTTTGCACGTTTTTTGCACTCCTAAATTTTTTTAGGGGCGGTGCCTTCTAAAAGTTGTATGCGCGTTATTACCCTCATTTAGCAGCACGTCACGTGGCAAAGTCTCATAAAGCTATTCCATTTGGCTTCAGCAATCCATCGTCTAGAACGCTACATTTTGAGCCAATTTTTGACCTCCCCTTTAAAAAAACTTGTAAGCAGAGCACCCGTCCTTGGTAGAGAGTGCGCTGGTAAGACTTGGTCATTCTCTAGCGCGTGTAAAAATTTGGGGGCGCAGCACCCAATAGGGGCCGAAATATGTTCTTCCGAAAAATGCGTTTTTGGTGGCGTCAACGTCGTTTGGATTTTGTCGCTATCTTTATCGTTTTCAGAGATATTTGCGCTCAAAGTCGAAAGTTATCGTAACACGTACTAAATTTTGCACGTTTTTTGCACTCCCAAATTTTAAGGGGGCGGTGCCTCCTAAAAGTTGTACACGCGTTATCACCGCTTTCTAGCAGCACGTCACGTGGCAAAGTCTCATAAAGTTACTCCCTTTGGCTCCAAAGATATTTCGTCCAGTACGCTACATTTTAAGCCAATTTTTGATTCCCCATTGAAAAAAATGTAAGAAAGGCCTCCGTCTCCGGTTGCGAAGGCGCTAGCAAGAATTGGTCATTGTCTAGCGCGTATAAAAAGTTGGGGGCGCAGAACCCCCTAGGGGCCGAAATATGGTCTTCCGAAAAATGCGTTTTCGGTGGGTACAATTCCACATCGAGATCTCCAAGGTAACTGGATCAAACTTCACCGGACTTGCTTCAGCTAACGCGGAAGAAATCGCTGTCAAACGTGTAACTCACCGATTTTGAATATTTTTATCCGTTCCGGAGATATTCGCCGCCGAACTTCGAAGTCGACCGAAATCGGGCCAAATTTTGCATGTTTTTGGCCCCTAAAATTTTTATACAGACTAATGAGATAGTGGAAACGCAGCACTCAGAATAGGCAGATGCCGCAGACTTAGTGTTCAATGAGATGCAACACACAAAACAGCCAGATGCTGCAAACTTAGTGTCTGGTGAGATGCAGCACTCAGATCAGCCAGTTCCCACTGAAGTACAGACTAGTGAGATAGTAGGTATGCAGCACTCATAACAGGCAGATGCCGCAGACTTAGTGTCCAGTGAGATGCAGCACTCAGATCAGCCAGTTCCCAATGAAGTACAGACTAGTGAGATAGTAGAGACGCAGCACTCAGATCAGCCAGATGCTGCAGATTTAGTGTATGGTGAGATGCAGCATTCAGATCAGCCAGTTCCCAATGAAGTACAGACCAGTGAGATAGTAGAGACGCAGCACTCAAAACAGGCAGATGCTGCAGACTTAGTGTCTGGTGAAATGGAGCACTCAGATCAGCCAGTTCCCAATAAAGTACAGACTAGTGAGATAGTAGAGACGCAGCACTCAAAACAGGCAGATGCCGCAGACTTAATGTCCAGTGAGATGCAGCACTCAGGTGATCCAGTTCCCAATTAAGTACAGACTAGTGAGATAGTAAAGACGCAGCACTCAGAATAGGCAGATGCCGCAGACTTAGTGTTCGGTGAGATGCAGCACTCAGAACAACCAGATGCTGCAGACTTAATGTCTGGTGAGATACAGCACTCCGATCAGCCAGTTCCCAATTAAGTACAGACTAGTGAGATAGTAAAGACGCAGCACTCAGAATAGGCAGATGCCGCAGACTTAGTGTATGGTGAGATGCAGCACTCAGATCAGCCAGTTTCCAAGAATGTACAGACTATTCAGATAGTAGAGACGCAGCACTCAGAACAGGCAGATGCTGCAGACTTAGTGTCCAGTAAGATGCAGCACTCAGATTAGTTAGTTTCCAATGAAGTACAGACTAGTGAGATAGTAGATACGCAGCGCTCTGAACAGCCAGTTCCCAATAAAGTACAGATTAGTGAAATAGTAGAGACGCAGCACTCAGTGTAGGCAGATGCCGCAGATTTAGTGTCCGGTGAGATGCAGCATTCAAAACAGCCAGATGCTGCAAACTTAGCGTCTGGCGAGATGCAGCACTCAGATCAGCCAGTTGCCAATGAAGTACAGACTAGTGAGATAGTAGAGATGTTGCAGTCGGAACAGACAGTTCCAGTAGAGCTACAGACTGGTGAGTTGCCACATATTAATGGTATTATTCTGGATGCGTATCAGCTGACAACGTTGATTCATTTTTTACAGCCGGATCTGGGAATGCAGATGCTAAGTGGAAATGATGTTGTAGCAGTTGACATGCCAGTGAGTCATGATGTAATAGGTCCATCCAATGCAACAGAAAACCTATCAACTGTCAATCAGCTTTCGATGCAGTGTGAATCACAGCCAATTACGGAGACTCATGCTAGATCAAGGAAACACAAAAGGCAGCCTGGGCTATGGATTGCGAATAAGAGACGTCGCATGAGACAAGCTGAGAAAGAATATGTTAGCATACGAAATAAGAAAAGAGATGCACGCAGAGTATTGCTACATAAAGACAACTGCAAATTTAAATGTACAGAAAAAATCACTGAAAACAACAGACTGAAAATTAACACAAAATTCTGGAAGCTGACTGAAGACCAAAAGCAGCAGTACTTCTTAATGACAACAGAAAAAAAGAACAAGGTAAGAACGCGATTAGGCCGGAGACGACGGACGGAGAAGTGCAGAACAAAAACATTCTCATGTGCATACTTTCTGTACAAAGAGAGAAAAAAGAGCGTGTTTGCAAGTTTTTTTTTACCTTGGTACAATCAATGTTTCACAGACACGAATTAGCATGTGCCATGAAACTAAGTCATGCACAGGCACACCTGCCCCAAGCAAGCAGGGACAACATGTAAAACACAAAATTGCAGATGAACACATAGAAGCAGTAAGGGAGCACATTCAAAGTTTTCCTCGTGTTGCCTCACATTATCGCCGCTCAGACACCCAGAAGGAATATATTGATGGCAGTTTAAATATTTCACGAATGTATCGATTGTTTGCAAAAAAGAGAGTCTCAGCTAATGAAGATGATGACCATTACAATGAGCCAGTTAAAAAACACATACAGCAGGATCTTCAATGAGAAGCTTAATATTGCTTTTAATATACCAAAAAGTGACAGGTGCGACATATGCGAAGCATTTGCCAAGTTGAAAAACCCAGCTAGTAATAAAACAGAAATTTACAAAGTTCATGTACAGAGCAAAGGAGATACCAAGCAGACTAGAGATGATGACAGAAAATCGGTTACGAATGATGCATGTAGAGCAGTTCTTTGTTTTGATCTGCAGAATGTCATCTCGTTGCCGAGAGCCAATGTATCAAACTTTCACTACAAGCGCAAGTTAAGTGTGTAGAACTTGACAGGCCACTTGGCTACATCAACATCTAGTGACGCATTTTGTTGCCTGTGGCACGAAAAACTGTCTGGAAGAGCGGAAAATGATATTGGCAGCAGTTTAGAACGCATGCTTGAAGAGGTGGTAAAGCTGAAGGCGCACGTTAACAATATAACTCTCTGGTCAGACTCCTGTGTTCCACAAAATAAAAACAGTTTGATGAGTACAGCTATAATACACTTTTTTCTAAAGCACAATTCTATAACATCAGTAACTCAGAAGTTTGGCGAACCTGGGCACAGTGCCATACAGGAGGTTGACAACATTCATTCTCAGATTGACCGCCGGCTTAAAGTAACAGAAGTGTATAGCCCAGTTGGACTAGTTAAGACACTAAAGCAAGTTAACCTGAAAAATAGATTGCACATCATGCAGATGAGAAAATCCGATTTTCTCGACTACCACGCAGTTGCACAACAAACCAATCTCTCAGAAATACCATATTCTAAAGTCAAGACGATTATGTACACTAACCGAGACTCAGTGGTGTCAGTTGCTTATGGATGCACCTTCACTGAAGCTCTCACTGAAGTGAGACTTCATGCTGGCGGAATTCGCAAAAAGAGCCCAAATGATGCAGAACAATTGAAGACACTGTTTTTGAGCTGCCAATGTCAGTCCAACGGCATTTGAAATCGAATTTCGATGAAAAAACAGCAGAATATAAAATCGATGTACAAGTACGTGGATAGTGTTGATGTGCAGTACTATAAGACAGTGCTGAAGACGACGTTCGGTGAAGCAACAGCAGAGAAGGGACAGTCCGGAAGAGCTGTGAAAAAGGCGAATGAGCAAAGGCAAGCACTTACTGTTGATTTTGCTTACGATAAATACATTGTTTAACATAGAAACAGATACTGTGTATAGTGAAACCTGGAGATTTATTGAAATGATGTTGCAAAATATTGGAACATTTTCAACTACTAGTGCAAAATATTTAAATTTACTTCATTCTAGAAAAGCTACCGCACTCCATTACCCTGCAGCTCAACCTCACCCGCTGAGGCTGCCCGTGGGGGAAGTAAAGGCTAAAAGTATTGTATAGCTTTTTATCGGAATCCCATCACAGAACTATGGAGCATTACCTGCCATATGGGATCATACAGTGTTACCTGCTACCCGACATGGGTAAATGCATCCTGCCTTAACTTCAATCAGATAGGCTGGTACTCGATTTACCCCAGAGGGATGGAAGGCTGAATTGACCTAGGCGGTTGGTTACATACTAAGATGGTTTACTTGCCCACAGATAGTCACCCATCCATGTACTAACCTGACCCGACCTGGCGTACAGCAACTTTATTGATCGGACAACGCGTTACCGCTATCCCAAGCCACCAGCCAAAAGTAGAGGGCAAAGGGGGGCACATGTACCTAAAGTCCATGGACTCAAACGCTGTTGCCAGGGTCCGCAGTTGTGCTACAAAGAAAACGCCAGAGGAGTATGACGGACACGACAGACAGACAGTTAAATTATTCGTGCAATATAGTAAGGTTGACATAACTTTTGCTCAAAACAAATAGTTCCAGCACATAAATATTACTAAATTTGCACATCACTGCAGAATATAATTATTTTAATTAGTTATTTTTGCTGCTTGTGTGTTTTAGGCAGAAACAAGTACAGGGCCGAGCGCCACAAGCTGCAGTCAATGCGATCCAGCTCCGGAGTCGTTCTGCTTCAGCTTTGAAACGACCACTGCGACCAGACCCCAAGGACAAAAAGCAAGAAATTGATTTGTCTGTTCGTCTATCAACTTAAAATGAAGTAAACTCGCTATGGTCCTAAGCATACTGCTCAATTTTGTGTGGTAATTTTTCAGTTTCCAGGTCATATCTAACATTCACTATCATCGTCTGATAGAGGTAGTCGTAAACAGGTTTGCACTAGTCATGCACTAGTCATGTACTCACAGTGTGGCCACGACACCTAGAGGAAATAAATTTTGAAAAAAAACTGGTATTTTGACTTGATATTTTGGAAATATGGTCTCTGTGTATTCTGCATGGTATCTTGCTTAACATTAACTTTTATATTGGTATTACTAATTAGGGTAACTATTTGCCTAAAAATAAAAAGTTCCAGCATTAAAATTTGATTAGTTTTTTAACTTTACGACTGTGCTAATTAAAGTCCTAAAGCAGTGAGCACACAATCTGACAAACACCGTGCTGCTTGTGTGTTTTAGGCAAAAACTAGTAGGCCTACAGAGACGAGAGCAAAAGAGCCGTGCCAATGAAGCAACAGAGTCAAAAGCAGCTGCAGCAGTCAGTGCGATCCAGCTCCGAAGTCGTTCAGCTCCGAAAAGACGTTCTGAGATTAACTGCTGATATGCCTAGTAGATCTAGTAACCCATTAGTACTTACTTGTCCAGGGCTGTCGCTAGCGGCATTGTGGGTTAAGATGTTCGGGCAAGCCGGAAGTTTCAATTTTTCGTCAGGTGACCGCAAATTTCCAATGCAGAAGATGCTGCCTCTCAAATTTACCCCCAAAATGGGGTCCTACAATAACACCAGATTTGGTATTCTTTGAAAAAATTTTTGAACAAAAAGAAAGTTTTAACAGGCTAAAATTTTGCGGGAGTTTTCCCCTAACCATCCCCACTGCTAGGACGCCAGTGTGTGTATTAAAGTGCAGTGCTCAGTCAGTGCGATCCAGCTCCGAAGTTGTTCAGCTCCGAAAAGACGGTCTGCTTGACAAACAGTTAGAAAAAGTCAAGATTGTAAAAGTTATACTGTACTAACGTAAAATATAAAATTTCAAGCATTTTTAATTTAATTTAGTACTGATTGTTGTTTTTGGAGTTAAAACTTCGTTACATGATGGAAATTTAAACAAAGCTGGACACAGACGCTTTATATCCAGCTTTTTTTGAATTTCCATCATGTAGCAAAGTTCTACGTCCATAAAAGATGAAAAACAAGACTCTTAAATTTGCTTTAGTGCTGATCGCTGTTCTCGGAGTTACAACATTCTATGTCCGGTTTTTTTGAATTTCTGTAATGTAACAAAGTTCTATGTCCATGGAAGTTAAAAACAAGACTCTAAAGTGTTTAAAAGCAAATAAACCAAACATTGCTGAAGCTTAATACGTTAGATAAGCAGCGTCATAAAAGTGAACATATTGGTGATATTGTCTTCAGCATTAAAATTATCATTTACTAACATTAAATATAACATTTCAAGCATTTTGAATCTACTTTAGTGCTGATCGCTGTTCTCAGAGTTATAACATTCTATGTCCGGCTTTTTAAAATTTCTTTAATGTAACAAAATTCTATGTCCAGAAAATTTGGAAAAAAACAAGACTATAAAATGTTTAAAAGCAAATGAACCAAACATTGCTGAATCCTAATACGCTAGATAGGCAGTGTCATTAAAGTAAATAAAATGGTAATATAGTCTTCAGTGCAGTAGGGACAATCACTGCAGAAAATATTGCTTGCAAACTTTCAATCGCGTTTTTCTCAAAACTACTTAAATGTGACATAAAACGTTGTAACTTTGAGCCGACGATATTTTAAGGCAATTTGTGACTCCCGTTTAACAAAAGTTGTAAGGGGGCTCCCGTTAGCGTAAAATTTTGCACGATGGTCAGTTCTAGGCCCAATTTTATAATGCCGGTCTAAAACTTCGAGGGGCCTTTCCAAAAAAAATTTCAGGGGCCAAAAACATGCAAAATTTAGCCCAATTTCGGACGACTTTTAAGTTCGGCGGCGAATATTTAGGAAACGAATAAAGATATTCAAAATCGGACAAACATGTTATCTACCGCGATTCCTCCGGCGTTAGGCGAAACAAGTCCGGTGAAGTTTGGTCCAGTAACCTTGGAGATTGAAATGTGGAATTGTACCCACCGAAAGCGCATTTTTTGGAAGACCATATTTCGGCCCCTAACGGGTGCTGCGCCCCCAAATTTTTACACGCGCTAGCGAATGACCAAGTCTTAATAGCACACCCCCCACCGGGAACGGGGGCCCCATACAACTTTTTTCAAAGGGGAGTCAAATTGCTTAAAATGTAGCGTATTGGCCGCAAGAACTTTGGAGCCAAAGGGAGTAGCTTCATGAGACTTTGCCACTTGACGTGCTGCTAAATTGGGGTAAAACGCGGGTACAACTTTTAAGGGGCACCGCCTTCCCCCCTTAAAATTTGATAGTGCAAAAAACGTGCAAAATTTAGTACGTTTTACTACAACTTTTGAGTTTGACCGCAAAAAACTCGGAAATGGATAGAGATATCGACAAGCGGTAAACGGCTTTATCAAACGCAGTTAATTCCGCGTTGAATCAAAAAAGTGTGTGAACTTTAGTCCACTAACACCAGAGATTACGCAACTAATATTTACCCACCCAAATCAAATTCTTCGAAAGACCATATTTCGGCCCCTAGGGGGCGCTGCGCCCCGAAATTTTTACAGGCGCTAGAGAATGACCAAGTCTTACTAGCGCCCCCTTCCAGCGGTTACGGGGGCCTTTTTACAACTTTTTTTAAAAATTGTCTTAAAATGTAGCGTATTAGCCGCGAGAACTTTGGAGCCAGGGAAGCAGTTTTACTAAACTTTGCCACGTGACGTGCTGCTAGATGGGGGTGATAACGCGGGTGCAACTTTTGAAGGTCACCGCCCCCTTAAAATTTGGGAGGGCAAAAAACGTCCAAAATTTAGTACGTTTTACGACAACTTTCGTGTTTGACTGCAAATATCTCTAGAACGAATAAAGCTATCGACAAGCGGTAAAAAGCGTTATCAAGTACAATTAACACTCCGTTGATTAAAAAAATGGTGAACTTTGGTCCATTAACACCAGAGATTACGCAAATGATGTTTACCCACCCTAATTCAATAGTGCGCGTTTTGCGTATGCTAATGTATTTCTGTGCGGGCCACGTGACTTTGCTGCCGGGGAAATTTTACCCCTTTTAATTTCCCCTAATCGGACGTAAAGCGCCGGGCGGAATCACGTTAAGCTTTGCCCCAAATTTCCAGTTTTTTGAATTTTATTTTCAACGCGAGATCTTTGAGATGCGTGGGGCGACCGGCGTGAAATTTTGCACGATGGTCAGTACTAGGCTCAATTTTATAATGCCGGTCCAAAATTATAAGGGCACACCCCAAAAAAATTTCACGGGTTAAAAACATGCAAAATTTACCCAAATTTCGGACGACTTTGAACTTCGGCGGCAAATATCTCCGAAACGATGAAGATATTCAAAATCGGATAGTCATTCCATTTACCGCGATTCCTCATGCGTTAGGCGAAATAAGTCCGGTGAAGTTTGGTCTAGTAAACTTGGAGATTTCGATGTGAAATCGTACTTACCTAAAGCGCATATTTCGGAGAACATATTTCGGCCCCAAGGGGATGCTGCGCCCCCAAATTTTTACACGCGCTAGAGAATGACCAAGTCTTACTAGCGCACCATTCACCGGGGACGGGGGCTGTAAAGTTTCCTTAAGAGATTTGATCCTAGACCTGCGCTAGACTTAGCTTAAAGTTAACTTAGGCCAAATGCTCAAGTTAATAGACACAAAAAATGGAAAATAGAACGATAATACAATGTAATAAGCAAAATATTTACAGCAAATAATAACGAAAAGTATAAACACATGAATATACAGTTTCAATCGTTTAGCAGTCGCGGCTGCAAATCCAATCAAACAGTTCAATCAATTAAGAAACTGTTCGGTTTTACTGTTTAAACAAGTGATATCAGAAACTTTCGTATTAGTAAATCAATTACACAGTTACACAATACACGGTTCAAATCAATAGTTACGAAATCAACAGTTACGAAATACTCAACACAATCAAATATCATATAAAACAATCACAAATAAACTACACACAACTAAGCCACATAAAAGGGCGCTCAAATCCAGACTATTCAAAGTCTAAGAGCTCTCACAGGAGTCTCTTTCCCTCGTTACACCACTATCGGGTTTATCCGAGTACCCTGTTACTATCGTTACTCTAGGGATCCACACAGGCCTCCTAATCCAAGCAACTTTACATCTAGGGTCTACACAAAAAACCTATTGCTAATACAAAAGCCAAATCAAAAGGTACACGACCTCAGCATTTAGGCATGCCATCACACACAAGACCATTCTGGTCCGCTTCAGAACAACAATTGTTTTCAAACCCGTCAGAACAACAATATTACTAATTTAAACAACTCGTTTACGCGACGCAAATCATACACATACCGGCAGGCCGACTGACTAAAAAACAGCGCGGCCTGACAACTCCCGCCTTGGGGAAATAAACAAAATGGGGGACAAACTAAACCCATTTCACTTCTTTCCTCGGGTTACACATATAATACGCAAATTGATTACAGGTGTACGCTAATAAACATGATAATGCATCAGGGTGCATTATACAATACATACTACACAATATGACAAACATAATAATCACATGCAATTGTTACAACAATTATAACGTAACTAGTCCATGACATTTACTTTATGACCTGTGTGTAAGTGACTAGTAAATACACAAATAATCAAGTAATTAATATTGCAGTGCAATACATATATGTGCAGCATAATAAACACAATTTACAGTACAATAACCACACAGATTTTCATCATCATTGACGTGACAGCAAATCTGCAACTACATTGTGTGGTTCTTTTTTGTAATGAAAGTCCAAATCAAACTCTTGGAGAGCCAGTGACCATCAAAGGAGTTTGACGCTCTTGGGGCACACTCCCGTATGTATTGCAATGGGATGTGGTCGCAGAAAATCGACACACGGGACCCGAAAATCAAGTCGCGAAACCTATTTAAGGCACATATCACTGCATAGGCTTCCCGCTCGATAGTGGACCAGCCCATCTGGGTGTCACTTAGTTTCTGGCTAGCAAAAGCCAAGGGTCGTTCCACACCCTGCTCGTCAAGTTGTCCTAGGGTGGCTCCCACGGCCTTCCCACTAGCATCGGTATGCATTTGAAATGGTGTTTTGCAATGGTGGGGATTTGCAACATTTGCGTGGACGATAGTTCGGCCTTCAGGCGATCGTAAGTTTGTTTGCAATCCCCGGACCAACGCGATACAATCACATTGGGCACACCCTTTTTTGTCAGATTGGTGAGGGGCATGACAATGGCTGAGAAATGAGGGATATACTTTCTGTAGTAAAAAGCTCCCAACAAAGCTTTCCGCTTTTTTGGTGAGGGGCACCTCAATTTTGGCCAAGCCCTGTAAACGCTGCGGATCGGGTCGATGGTTTCCGGACCCATCCATACGTCCCACAAATTTCACTTTGGGCTTGCCGAACTCACACTTAACCAAATTCAGGGTCATGCCGGCCTCGCTCACAATACTCAAAAATCGGCATATCCGTCTGTCATATCCGCTGAATTGACATACATGGCTCTCCCAATCTTGAGAGCCCACCCCAATATCATCGACATACAAATCAGCAAAATAATGAATCGGTCGCAGCATAGATCGAACAGCGAGGACAAATGTTGCATCAGCGTTCTTGAGACCAAATGGCATCCGAAGCCACTCGTAGAGACCGTCATGTGTCACGATTGCCGTCAGCCAGCAATGTTCTTTCGGTCGTCGCACTGGGCAGCGAACTCGTCGAGCAGCTAGCAAAGTTCTGGTCGTTGATCGGGCTGAAGATGCGCGATCTGGTCGTCTTCAACTCGCTGACTAGGCAACAAACAACTCGATACAATAGATATGGGGGTTAATACATTTCCAAACATATAATCGTGACGGTATGTTGGTACGCCAACAATCAATACAACGCAAAAAACACATAGTAGCACAACAGTGTATGCCCCATGAGACATACTGCACCCTACGTTACGCTTACGTTTACTGATTGAACGGTCATTTTTCGACATTGACCCAGCCGTTGTTCCCACTTAGGTCACATTAGACACTTGGTCCGTAGCGATGAAACTAACACACGGCTGACCAACAGATTGGCCACCTACGTGGTCTTAGTGATAAAGCAGGTCTTTGTGTACCACAAAACCACAGAGAAAAGTGGCCTAAACCCCACATGAAGCTAGGGTCGGGTCTTGCTTTTGTTCGGTGGCCAAGGTTGATGATTCGGCAGCTGAGTGAGGATGATTCGTCGGGAAACTGTCCACATTCTCCTGGGCGTTATCCTCAACCTCGAGGACATCGGTCTCAGTAGTGATACAACCAGATACACTAACTGCACCGCTGCTACTTGTAGGTCTCGAACGACATCTATGGGTAAAATGACATCATAGTCGGGTGAGTGTAAATCAGTTACCGCACACACAATGAATAATTCCTGTACATTTCCACGCTCGGCATCGTTCAAACACACAGTGAGGTTTACCAACCAACCGGACACGAACCGTTTGGTCCTTCCCAAAACCGTGAAGAGTAACATTCCCCAGTGTTTCGTTACAGCACCATAAGAACAGACGGTTACTGACCAAGGGTATTTGACACCCACTATCCTCTAGGGAGACACAATCACACTTCGAAACAGTCACACTAACATACTTCAGCGGATAGATACACACATTGGGGGCACTTTTAACAGTGTTAACAGTATCAACGATCGGATACTCTTTAAATGGAGAAAGTTGGGCATTAATAAGAGTGACTTGTCCGCCGCCGTCCTCGTACTGAACGTTCATCTCGCGGATCTCCACTCTAGACTGACCCAACGTAGACACGAGGTTGACTTGAACGCCTCCGTTTTGCGAACTGCCTATGGAACCTCCTCGGTGTCCACCACGGCATCCTCCGCGGAAACTGCCTCGGTATCCACCACGACTGTTGCTCTGCTTTTGGGGACAGTCCCTAGTTAGGTGCCCAAGCTATCTGCAAGTATAGCACCTGGCCTTCTGCGTATTGGTCAATGACTGAGGTCCGCTAAATCCACCTCGTCCGGCCTGGTAATGTCCACCACGACCGCCTCTGTAGTTCTGGCCCGCAGTCGCTTCTCCTGACGTCGATGCGGTAGCCACCTTGGCGGACTTGCCCTTCGGCGCTTTCTGTCCGACCACCGTGGCCCGGTTGTTGACATATACGTCGGCGAGCGAAGCCACCTTACTGGCAACATACTAGCCTTCCTCTTTTTGGGTCAGAATATAATTTAACAGCCCCTGTGGGAGTGATCCCTTTAGCCGATCGCTGATCAACAACTCAATGAGAGTTTCATAATCCTCAATAAGACGGCTTTTGAGGTAATACAACAGCAAATTACGTAGCCTAGCGGCAAACAAAGTGTGTGTCTCACCGGCATTTTTAACAGCCGTTTCAAATCTAATCTTGTACTCCCTAGGAGTAAGTTTGTACTCGGTGAACAAGAACTCCTTAAGCTCATCGTACTTACTCATATCGTCAATCGACATTTGGTTAACGAGCGATTTGGCCTGAGCAGTGAGGAAAAGTATTGATAATTTAGCTTGTACCTCCGCAGAAACCTCATACATCGCGTAGAGTTTTACTACGGTCTTAAAAAATTGGGGCAGCTCAGCACTTTCAAGAGGCATTTTTGGCAAAAAGTGCCTCATTATTTTCTTAAATCTCTTCGTGTGATGAGCCAAATTACCCGCCCCGCTAGGTTCGGACGGGGTATGACCGCCTATTTCCTTACCGTCTCCGGGTTTGGTTTGACGGGCCTTCAGCTCCACCAGACAGATCTCGTGCTCCAGTTTGACTTTAAACGGGCGTCACGCTCAACTCTACGCTTTTTCATTGTTCGCTGCTCTTTCTTTTCTTTAGCCCTCAGGGCAAATCTTTGGGCCTCACGTGCAGCCTTCCGTTCTTCTGCCTCTCGAGCAGCCTTTCTTTCTTTCTTCACTGCTCGTTTCTCCTCGAGCTCTAGCTCTCGGAAACGAACTGCCTAGCTCCCGCCCTCCGACGTGGTAGTGCTCGACTCTCCTACGGGGAGAGGAACCAGTGAAGCCTCTCGTGCTTCCCGGATGAGATCCGTTTCCGACTCTCCGACGGGATTAACCAGCATGGTCTCTGCCATTGCTTCTAAGTGATCTGCTCTTTCTAGCTCCTCCAGACGGTCTGTGTCGTACCCGCCTTACCTAGCTTTACCACTAAACGGGTGGAACTCATTTTACCACACGGCGTTGACCAACAAGACTGGGATCGTCACCACCGGTCTTACACTGAGTGTTCCTGACACGGGTGCTCCTCGACTGCTCGCCTCGACTACGTCGAAATTTCTACGGCTCAACAAGCACACAAACACAATTAATATACGATGCAACAACATAAATCACAAAATAAGCAACACGACAAAAATAAACACTACACACAAAATTACACGCTAAATTACACGGTCTCCCACAAGACAAATCTATTTAACAACTATCCCACTTCTGACATTAAATGTAAGGTTGCAGCGACTCTGTCTTCATCATTATCATCATCAGGTCGCATGTAAGGTTGATGAGGCACTTTTTGCCAAAAATGTCTCTTGAAAGTGCTGAGCTGCCCTAAAGATTATGAGATTTGATCATAGGCTTACGCTACATTTAGGTTAAAGTTAACTTAGGCCAAATGCTCAAGTAAATAGACACAAAAAATGGAAAATAGAACGATAATACAATTTAATAAGCAAAATATTTACAGCAGATAATAACGAAAAGAATAAACACATAAATATACATTTTCAATCGTCATGCAGTCGCGGCTGCAAATTTAATAAAACAGTTCAATCAATCAAGAAACTGTTTGTTTTTACTGTTTAAACAAGTGATATTGCAAACTTTCGTATTAGTAAATCAATTACACAGTTACACAGTTGCACAATACACAGTTCAAATCAACAGTTACGAAATACTCAACACAATCAAATATCATATGAAACAATTACAAGTAATCTACACACAACTAAGCCACATAAAAGGGGCTTAAATCCAGACTATTCAACGTCTAAGAGCTCGCACAAAAGCCTCTTTTCCTCATTACACTACTATCGGGTTTATCCGAGTACCCTGTTACTATCGATACTCTATGCATCCACACAGGTTTCCCAATCTAAGCAATTCTACATCTAGGGTCTACACAAGAATTTTATTGCCAGTACAACAGCCAAATCAAAGGCTATACGACCTCAGCATTTAGGCATGCCATCACACACAAAACCATTCTGGTCCGCCTCAGAACAACAACTGTTTTCAAACCCGTCAGAACAACAACTGATTCAAACAACTGGTTTACGCGCCGCAAATGAGGCGACAACCTAATTAATGCTTGGGCTAACCAATCACAAACACAACATTCAATTCACGTCCTAATTAAAATGGCGCTGAATTTATAACACAACATCTGATTGGTTAACACCAATAGACTGGTACGGACTGGCACGGAACATACCGTCACATAACGAAAGCCGCATTAACATAACTGTTGCTTACATACTAAATCCGAGTCACAGAAGGACAGGCTAGCTGTACCTGCTAACAATACGACGACAGTGACATGCAGACACCTTTTAAACGAACTTCGGATACGAGGAGACTCGACCTGATGATGATAATGATGAAGACAGAGTCGCTATATACAATGACCGACAAATAAATCGACAAACAAAATACAGCACAGTCACGAACAGGCAACGAAAAATACAGATAGCGAGCTTGTTCTAACGCGAAAATAAATTGTTGATTCGATTTCTCGCAAGTGTCATACACATACCGGCAGTCCGACTAACTAACAACCAGCGCGGCCTGACAGGAGCCTTCTTACAATTTTTGTTCAAATGGGGATCAAAAATTGTCTTAAAATGTAACGTATTAGACGAACGATCTTTGGAGCCAAAGTAAGTAGCTTCATAAGACTTTGCCACGTGACGTGCTGCTAGATGGGGGTAATAACGCGGGTACCACTTTTAGGGGGCACCGCCCCCTTAAAATTTGGCAGGACAAAAAACGTTGAAAAATCAGTGCGATTTACGGCAACTTTTGAGTTTGAGCGCAAATATCTCTGGAACCGCTAAAGATAGAAACAAAATCTAAACGGCTTTGACGAAAACGACCTCTTCCGCGTTGAACACAAATAATGCTTAAATTCGGACCACTAAGAACAAAGTTATAAGCGCTCATGGTGACCTACCCTAAGTCGACAATGCGCGTTCGGCGTATGCCAATGCTTTTGAGTTCGGGGAACGTGACTTTGATGCCGGGGAAATCCCCCCTAATTTTTCCCGAGTTGAACTTAGGGCTCCGTGCAAACTCACGTTGGGCTTTGCCCCAAATTTCTAATTTGGTTCTCAAGTAAGTTGAAAGCCCTTATAGGTTTTGATGTCCACGAAAATGACCTTGTATTTATACAAAAACTTGGTGAAATTCGGTCCACTAAGAACAAAGTTATAAGCGCTCATGGTGACCTACCCTAAGTCGATAATGCGCGTTTGGCATATGCCAATGCTTTTGAGTTCGGGCCACGTGACTTTGATGCCGGGGAAATTTCCCCCACCCTCCTAATTTTCCCCTAGTCGGACTTAGGGCGCCGGGCGGACTCACGTTTGGCTTTGCCCCAAATTTCTAGTTTGGTTCTAAATTAAGTTGAAAGCCCTTATAAGTTTTGATGTCCACGAAAATAACCTTGTTTTTATATAGAGGAGTATGACGGACACGACAGACAGACAGTTAAATTATTCGTGCAATATAGTAAGGTTGACATAACTTTTGCTCAAAACAAATAGTTCCAGCACATAAATATTACTAAATTTGCACATCACTGC